>Ga0265297_10006377_pt1 | contig 17198 bp, 16 predicted proteins | sample Munlanlwell13791_FD_192502 | JGI IMG/M metagenome (GOLD analysis project Ga0265297, IMG submission 192502) | Leachate microbial communities from a municipal landfill in Southern Ontario, Canada - Leachate well 137-91 | ecosystem: Engineered > Solid waste > Landfill > Unclassified | place...
CTCCTGGGATGCCTTGCTGAAGAATATGAGCGATCCCCAGAACCCCACGCCCATCAGCACCGCGAGGAGCCAGTATTTGCCTGTGCCCGGGAGCGCGAGTTTCGAGAAACTCCTCTTCTTTATGTTGAGGAAGATGAAGTAGAGGACGTAGGGGATCCAGGCGGCCGAGAATATGATGACCCAGGCGATGACACCCGAAGTGAGCTGGCCCAGGCCGAACTGTTCGGTGGCGATCTTTTGAACCGTCGGGTTCGCCCAGATATAGCTCACTCCCTGCGCCACCGATCCCGCGCCTGCGATGATCGCGAGCACTACGCCCAGCACGAGTTTTCCCGGCTCTATCTTCTTTGTCCTGCCTTCGGCCTCCTGCGCGCCCGCCTTGTTCCTGTCGCGAGCCACGCCGGCGGCCGTGCCCAGGCAGACTGCGAGCACGAAGATCGCGATGCCGATCAGCTGGGCGTAGCTGTAAGGAGTCCCCATGACCCCCTTGTGCCAGAGTATGGGTATCAGCGCCGAGCCGGCGGTGCCCATCGATATGTTTATGACGAACGCGAGCCCGATGCCGATGTAGCGGAAGGAGAGGGCGAAGGCGATCTGCCCCAGGCCGAATGCTATTCCGCCGGCCACCATTGCGGTGAGGATGTCGGGGGGGAGGGCCTTCACGACGCTCATGACGTCATGGCCCATAAGGAGGATGCTGAGCCAGGGGAGTATTAGAAAACCCCAGAAGGAGAAGGCGAACCACGTATTCTCCTCCTCCCATCGGACCATGTACTTCATCGGAGTTGCGAATGAACCGTTGATGACGCCTGCGATCAAGACCAGCGCAAGAGCGATGATGACGATTTGCATATTGAGTTCCTCCTTGGCACGATGTATAAAATAATCACTATGAAAAAGCGAGCCATTTTGATCTCAGCGGTTGCCGCGTTTTTTTTCATGACAACAGAAGCCGCAGCTCAGGTCGGCTTCAATCCGGAGTATCTGGGCAATGCGGCCGGCGCTCCCAGGTCGGGTTTCTGTCTCAAGTTTTTCACCAGCTATTTCTACCAGAACGGCATCTCGGCCCACGATATCGAGACTGCGTTCGAGCCCCAGCTCTTCATCCCCGGCTTCACGGGCGACATAAAACGCGACCAGATCCAGTTCATAGCCCACTTGCCGGTCGGCTACCGCAGGGAGATGACCGCTGCCGGGACCGTGGAGTCGGTCACCGGCATAGGCACGCTCACGGTGAACGTGGAGCACTTCTGGCATCTCATCGACGAGGAGGATATGCAGCTCTGGTTCGATAACGCCATAACCTCCGGCTATCCTACTGCCACGGACCACGAGGGTGTGAGCACCGGCGGTGGGCTTGCGCCCTTCACGCGCATAGGCGGGAACTCATTTTCGATCGGCTGGTTCACCGAGTCTTTCTTCAGGTACAAGAAGTGGCTTTTCTCCGTCAATCCGGTCTCGGTGGCCTGGGCGTTCGAGGATGATCAGACAAACTCCCGCGACGGACTCAATATCTCTGTTATGAACAGCTCGGTAGGCTACCAGTTTTTCAAGAAGGCGGCGCTGGGTGTGAACTTCGGCTTGCAGCTCGGCAGGGTGGCCGGCTCGTACGGCCCTGCGGGCGCCGCTGCCCCGTATGTGCTACGGGCCTATGCGGGTCCGGCCGCGAATATCAGCCTGCCCAAGGATTCGAGCCTGCAGATAGGCGGGGTGATCGACTTCGCTACGAAGAGGGAATCCAAGGGCTACGGCATTTTCACCGCGCTCTGGCATGAGTTTTAGTCCCTACATGTAGTACTTCCACACAAGATAACCGAAGAGCAGGGCCACGGCGACCATGAGCATGCGGCGCACGAATGCGTCGCCGCGTCTGATCGCCATGCGGCTCCCCGCATATCCGCCCGCGATGTTGGCTAGGGCCATGGCGATGCCGATCTTGTAGTTCACGTTTCCGGAATACGCGAACGCGACGAAGGCGCCGACGTTCGAGGCGAGATTGAAGGTCTTGGCAGTGGCCGAGGCGTTGAGGAGCGTGATGTGCGAGAAGAGGACAAGGGCGACGATGAGGAATGTTCCTGTGCCGGGTCCGAAGAATCCGTCGTAGAGTCCAACGATGGAGCATGCCCCGATCGTGGGCATCCAGAGCCTTGTTCCGTGCGGCTGGTGGATGCCCACGGGGTGGAGGATCGATTTCGACATGAACATGAGGATCGCCGCAGGGGGCAGCGCCACGACCAACGCCTTGCCCAGAGCGGACGGCGGAATTATGAGCGCGAGTTTTGCGCCGAGCACCGAGGCTGCGAGCGAGAAGGGGACGCCGATCGCGGCGATCTTCCAGAGCACCTTGGCGTGACGGTGAAAATTGGCGAGTGCAACCGCGGTGCCGCTCATGGACTGGAGCTTGTTCGTGCCCAGGGCGATGTGCGGCGGGACCCCGGCGGCGAGCAGTGCGGGCAGCGAGATCAGCCCGCCGCCGCCGGCGATGGAATCGATGAGGCCGGCAGCGAAGGCGGCCGCGGACAGGAATGCGATGGTCAGCGCCATTTTTGTTTTATATGGAGATTCGGATCAGGTGACAACGAATATCAGTCAGGATACCGGCGTCATCGGTATCATGACCGGCTCGCGCCTTACTGGAACTTCGACCGGCGGCTCGATGTAGAGCAGCGAGTTCTCGAAGATCTCGGGGTCATCGGGGGCCATCAGCTCCTGCCAGTCGTCCCACTCGTCGTAAAAGGTCTGGGTGGCAATCAGGGCAATGCCTATGCCCATCGCGATCACTCCGAGGGGCAGAGAAGCCGGCGTTATCAGGAGGCAGCCCGCGGTCATGAATATGGCGCTGGCCATGCCGAGTGAACCGGATATCATCATGTGCCTGCTCGCCTCGTAGGAGAGGGTGTCGTCGCTGGCGCCGTTATAAGCCATGATGGCGTTCGGAATGAACTGGATAACGCCGCCTGCCACGCCCAGCCCCCTCATCGGCCAGAGTATCCTGGCCGGTATCACCATGGCGTTTGCCGAGAGGACATCGGTGCCGGCCTTAATGCCCGCCAGATTGCCCAAGCGTGCGGTGTTGGCCGCGCGGCTCACGAGGTAGTAGTTGTAGTAGCTGTAGGCCGCGCCCTGGCCTATGTCCACGGCGCCGTCGCCGAGCGCGGAGAATCGCGCTGATTCAGGGTCGTCGATAAAGTGATCGATCTCGATGCCGACCTTGATGCTGCCGCTGATCGCCTGGAGCGCGAACGAGGCGTAGGAGATTCGCTTTCCTACGTCGAACGCCTTGAAGGCCTGCATCTGTCTTGCCTCGTGCGCTGCTGCGTCGCCGGCGTCCAGGGCCTTCTGCGCCGACTTTATGTGATTGAATCCCTTTGAGTAGAATTTCTGCACCCCTATGAACGACAGTGTGTTTGCGGTGTCGCTGCCTATGACCGCGGCCTCGGAGGGCGCGCAGCCCTGGCCTGCGACGCAGTCCGCTATGGCGGCGCTGTTTCCAATGATGCGCGCCCCGTTTGCGGATATCATGATGCGGGACATGAGCCTTCCCTGGGCCGCGCCCGATGTGCGCAGCGCCTCCGCCTCCTCCTTGCTGAGGTCGGCATGGCGGTACTTCGCAGGGATGAACATACGCTTGAGCATCTTGGTCGAGATGTTCTGCGGCCTGTAGATCATGGTCATCGTGTCGTTGAAGAGCTCGTCGTTCGGATTGACAGCGAATCTTGAGGAATAGGTGCGGTACATCATGTTCGCGCGCGGCACGAATGCAGTAGCAAACATGGGCCTCCACAGCGCCTGCTTTGCGGTCTTGTGGACGAGCCACGCGCGGCTGCCCGAACTTGTTTCGGATTTTTCTTCCGTCGGATCCGGCGGCTCGTCGACGATCGAGTCTATGACAGGTATTACCTCGTCAGCGGGGTTCGCCTGGACGCACTCCTCAGCGTCCTCGTCGTAGTAACCGGGGACCGTGGGCAGGGCGCCGTATCCCGCGGGCAGCATCTTGAATGGCTCGTTTTCCATCTCACCCTTATCGTTCGGTAATTAAAAAGGTTGCTTGATATTTTAGAGGATACCCTTGCCCCCTTGCTTCCAGTTCGGAGGCGGGGTGGAGGGTTGCTCATGCCGGGGACGTTGTCGCCGCCGATCTTCACTTGGTCGGATGGAAATAGGCATTTGTATAATTGGCACGTTGAGTTTCGTTCGCTGCGCCGGTATATTGAGTCCATGCATCTTCTGTTCTACGCTGCGGTCACTGCCTCCCTCATGCTCATCGCATTTGCGGCGGCGATGCTGGGCATCGGCGGCGGCACGCTCTTCACGCCGTTGCAGATCTTCTTCGGCATCGAGATGCACGAGGCGGCCGCCACCAGCCTCTTCCTCAGCGCCATGCTGGGCCTCTGCGCCACCTTCGTCTATCACAGGGCGGGCAAGATCGACTGGGCCCTGGCGCTTGTGATGGGAGGCACGGCGGCGGCAGGCGGTTTTGCCGGGGGGTATCTCGCTGCATTCTTCTCCGACTTCACGCTGGTGATCATACTCGCGGCGTCGCTTGTCATTGCGGGCGCTGGCATGCTGCATCCCGGGCTCGGTCTCCATCAGCGCATATGCGGCGGGGAAGGGCGGCACCTCTGGAGGAGAAGGACATTTTTCGAGGATGAATACACCGTGAACCTGGCGGTCGTGCTCCCGCTCGCGTTTGTCGCGGGCTTTGCAGCCGGGCTGGTGGGCATCGGAGGGGGAGTGATAAACGTGCCGATCCTGGTGCTGCTCTCCGGCGTGCCCATAGACGTCGCAGTCGCGACCAGCAGCATGATCGTCGGCTTCACCGCCATCTTCGGATTTGCTGGCCATCTCGTCTCAGGGCAGTTGAACTGGACGATGATCTTCATATTCTCCATCGGCGTCGTGCCCGGCGCGTGGCTCGGCGCACGCACAATGCTGCGCCTGGACAAGAGGAGGCTGAGGCTCGGTTTTGGGATCCTCATGTTCTTCATAGCGATCGTGCTCATCCTGAGACAACTCTTCGCAGGTCATAATTAATATATAAATCAATAGGATATAGACGTTACTCCCCTGCGATCCCTGCGGCTGATTTTATTTCTTGCCCACGGCCGCATTTCAGTAATAAGAGTCGTATAAACAGCCTGGAGGTGTTTATGCGCAAAATCCTTTTGATCTTCACAGCTCTTTTGCTTGCGGCCTGCAGCCATAATGACGGAGCGGGGATGCAGTTCGACACGAATCCTGATGTCGGAAAGGCGCGGAGCCAGTTCGGCAACCTCGACGTCTTTGTGCCCGGAGCCGTGAGCCCGGATTCTTTCAGCCGGCGCATCTCCGTGGACAGGGACATGTTCATGACCGTGTATCTCAAATTTTATGATGATTTCGAGCTCGCATACGAATGCGACGGCACCGAGCTGCTGGATGGCGACACTTTTGAGACCATATTCGCCTTCACGCAGGACGCCGGTCTTCTGGAGATGCAATCGGCAATCGATGAGGAATGCATTGGAAGCGTGCCGTGGACGATATCCTTCAAAATCGTGGGCGGCGCCTCCAATGAGTTCGATTTCATGCAGTGCGGGCGTTCCATCAACGAGTTGCACGAGATCGTAGATGACATGGTCGTCTATCTGCAGCAGGTGGCGGAAGAGGAGATGCAGGATTGCAACAGCGGCTCCTATGCCTACGAAGAGGAGGTCGAGGAGTGAGGGGCTGCATCTTTTGCGCTCTCGTGCTATAATATCCTCAGGAGGCTGAGGCCATGGAAAAAAAGCGAAACATGAGTTATTTCCTCGGCGTGCCGAGGATGGGGATGAAGCTCAGGCATGACGTGCCGTACGGCGAGCAGGAGCGGGACATGCACGAAAGGGTGAAGAAGATAGATGACAATTGGGAGAAGTGGAAGGACGAGAGGGCGAAGAAAAAGAGGATGGGATAGATCCGGGTGGCGCAGATCGAACAGGGGCCGTCGTGATGACACGACGGCCTTTTTATTTTTTCACTTGTGGGCCGTCGCCGGCCTGGTCCTGGCTGCCGGCCGGCCGGGGGCAAAGCCCCAGGTGCGCACTTCGCCCGTGTCCACATGGATGAAGCCGCGATTTTTGTAAGAGCCTACGCCCCCCTGCTTCAGGGAATGCGCGAAATTTCTCAGCGCTATCTTCGACACCCCCGGCACCTCGATGTCCGCTGCGCGGCCCTCCATGTGCAGGCTTCGCTTTGCGACCCTGCGTCCCTTCTTTCGCATGAGGGCGTTTCTCTCAGGGCTGCGGTACTCCGAGATGATCTTCACCTCGTTCGACTTGAAGCGGTCCTCGACGGCGTCGAGTATCTCGATGAGCTTCGGGTCGATGTCGTGATTTTCGCCGGTGAGCCTGCATCGGAAGAAGAGGGAGATCTCTTCGAATGCGTCCTCGTTGTACCTTCCATCCTCATCCCTGTATTTGAATTGTGTGCGTTCGTTCCTGGACTGGTTGTAGAGCGTGACCGTGCCGTCGCCGCGGAGGTGTCTGGGGATGTCTGAGGCTTGCGAGGCGCTGCAGAGGCCGACCGCCAATGAACAGGCGAGGGAGATAGTCGCGATTCCTCTCCATGTCGTCGGGAATCCCATCGAGGCTTAAATTATAGTGACGAGACGCAACTGTCAATCAGTTCTGGGCCGTTTCGTCGATCTCTTCGCCGAGCCTTGTCGGCGTGGTCTCCTGCAGCCTGCAGTTGAAGTCGTCGACGACCATCCTGAGCGAATGCACTTCGCTTTCGCCGCACTTGACCGGCTCGTCTACGTAGAATGCCTTGAAGTTGCGAGAGACGACAGGGGTGAAGACACCCGGCGCCACCACTACGACGTTATCGTCTGCATCGTCGTCCGCGACATCGTCGTCTTGCTCAGCATCGTCATCCTCTGCGACGACCTCCTCGTCCTGCTCGTCCGCCTCTTCGTCCGCCACCTCTTCCTCATCCTCGACCTCGGCCGTCTCTTCGCTGTCATCCGTCGTCTCGCAGATCTCCACGCCGGCCTTCTCGAAGTGGGCGGTTATCGTGCAGGGAGGGTATGTCGTCGGGACAACCTTTGCCATGTTTGCCACAGAGTGCCTGGCCAGGATCTGCTGCGAGGAGACGATATTTATGGGCGCTTCCTCGCTCGCGGAGACAGTGAAGGTCATGTCGCCCGAGCCGCAATCGACGCCGCGGCCGTCGTTGCCTTCATCCGTGAACGAGATGTTCACGCTGCTGACGATGACGGCGTCGGCAAAGTCCTCGGCGCTCTTGTTCGAGTTTTTTTGTATCTCGAATCCATCGGTGGGGTATATCTTGAACGAGGAGCCGGCCACGCACTCCGCATTCGGCAGCGGCTCATCATTGAGCTCCCAGAGGGCATCCACGAGCTCGATCTTCGATATGACCGCGCCTGTCGCGGCGATGTCGGGGTTTGCGTCGGAGTTGATGCGCGAGTCGCTGCAGCCGGCCAGCGCTGCCGCAGTCATTGCGGCGATCAATGCTGCGAAAATCGTCTTCTTCATAATGGTCTCCTTTTGGGGCGGTTGTCTCCGCCGCTGAACTTCGAGTCCTGTATCGGCCTGCGCCTTGAAAAGTTGCTAGATTTTTTTTGCAAAAATATAAGTTTAAAAGAGCGCAAAAATCGGCGGTCGATCGAAAAAAACAGGGCAACTTTTTCCAACCCGCGCCGAAATCAACGGGACCCGGGCCGATAGGCCTTGACTGGAGGGTCTTCGGGGCTTAAGCATGCACCCCCGCTTTTCAGGCCGAATCGCCCCGCAGGGGCCATATGGATAAAGGAAGGGATCAAAAGATGAATGCACGGTATCTCAGGGAAGTGCCTCTCGGTGAAGTCCTAAGGCCCGGGCAGGTGATCGCAGCGATGACCAACCGCTCCAAGAAGGCGGCCATCGAGGATCTGGTGGATATCCTCTATAAAGAGAAGTTGATACCGAATAAGGCGGAGGCCCTGGCGCGCATCATGGAGAGGGAGGAGTTGTGTCCCACGACCCTGGGCGCCGGCGTGGCGATCCCGCATGCGAGACTCGAAGTCGGTGAGACGCCGGCGATCGCTGTGGGTCGGCATCCTACAGGGATCGATTTCGGGGCCCCGGAATCGGATCCGGTACATCTCATAGTGCTCGTGATATGGCAGCCGGAGCAGACGGGACTCTTCAACCGCCTCTTCGCCGGGCTGGTCTCCAAGCTCGCGGACGAGAAATTCAGGACGCAGCTGATGGCTGCGAAAGACGCTGGTTCGATAGCGAAGCTGTTGGCGGACGTGAAGGTGGACATGCTCACGGGCCGCGCGACCAAGTGCGAGGCCGACATGCTGATTGCGCTGCAGTGCCTCGAGACGAAGAGGAGGGCGAAGGCAAAGGGGCTGGACAAACAGATAGATCTCGCCCGCGCCGAGCTCTCCGGGAGCATGCTCTCGCGGTTCGACCGCCTCATGGAGCACTTCGGCGAGGCGCTTGTGGAGGCGCCGGACGGCGTGTGCCGCGGCTGCAGCATGCAGCTCTCCAGCGGATTCGCTTCGGAGATGCTGAGAAACCCCGAGACCGTCTATGTGTGCGAGCGCTGCGGCCGTTTCCTCATTCATCACATAGGATAGCGCCCTGTGTCATTTTTTACTCTCTAACCCATTGGTATTATTGGATAAATTTACTCATTTTTTCCGAGCAACTTTTTTTGAGTAGTGTCGATACCTTTTATGGAAGGTGTAAAAGGGAGGGGTTATGTCCAAACGTCTGATCATCATCATCTGTGTCCTCATGTCTCTCGCCGGCTGCTCTGCGTTCGACAGCGACAACACGCCGTACGTCGGGTTCTCGCCTGATCTGATCCCGGCGATCCCCGGCGGGGAAGTCGGCATTTACAGCGGTTACTACGCAGGTGCGATGACGCTCGATTCCAATTCGTGCGCCGGCGTTTCAGACGCGGTGGGCGATGCGATCGAACTTGCGATCAACGTGGTGCACAGCGCCAACATTCTCAATATCGCATTCGCGGATGAGACTGCGGCCTCAGGCGAGCTCACAGGCACGGGCGCGGTATTCATGTTGCAGACCGGTTCGACCAAGCATGTCTATTACCTCGACTTCGCTGTCGAGGATGCGGTGGCTGGGAGCTGCGAGGTCATAGAGGCGGCGGAGGACGGATCCTTTGGCGAGCCCTGCGCCAGCTATACGATCTCTCTTGAAGAGGGCGAGAAGCCTGCTGAGGAAGAGGCCTCCACCGAAGAGGCTCTATAGGCAAGACACCTGTAACAGGTCTTTACACGGCCTTTTCCCTAGAGGGAAAAGGCCGTTTTTTTATGCGCTTATCCGTTGGATCGCATTGACTTTGTAAAAGCTTCACAATAAGTTGCTGATTTGCGGTATAATTTAAGAGAGGTGACACGTGAAGCGCATAAAGACTCTGTCTGCGGCCCTCGCGATAATAATTTTATCGGCGTTTCTGGGCAGGGAAGCGGCGGGCTCTCAGGTGATCTCAGGAAAGATAACCGACCTCACCAAGGCCAACGTGGTATTCACCGGCAAGTGTGTGTCAGCCGAACCCATGGTCAAGAAGCTGGGCGAGAAGGGGCAGATCCTGGTCACCAAGTATACGTTTGAAGTCGAGGAGGTCATCAAGGGGAGCGCGCCCTCTCCGTTCTCCTTCGTCCATCTGGGAGGGTCGCGCGCGGCCGCCATGAAGCTCAAACTGCCCTATGTGGCGGGCATGCCGGTCTTCGAGGCAGGCAAGAAGTACACGGTCTTTCTCTCCAGTGAGACCTCATTAGGTCTCAGGGGCGTGATCAGCCTCGGCTGCGGCAAGTTCAACTTCGTCGAGGGGGCTGACGGCAAGGTTCAGGTGGTGAACGACTACGGCAATAAGTCGCTCTTCACCGGGCTCCCCTCCACGGCAAAGGTCGGCAAGGCGCTCTCGGTGGGCGGCGTCGCGGCCGGCGCCCAGGGCGGCCCCATGGATTACAAGAACTTCGTCAACATGGTCAAAGAGCTGGAAGGGAGGGAATGACCCATGCCTCTTCGCAGCATAGCAATCGCGTTTGTCGCGGCGGCCGTTTCCCTTTTCAGCTCGATTGCCTGCGCAGGGGGTCCATTTATCGTGGATGAGGCCGCCACCGGCACGGCGCTCCAGTGGCAGGACAAGACTCTCAAGTGGTGCCCTGATCCGGGCGATCTCGCGTCGACGGTGTTGCACGACACTGCCGTGCAATGGATTACCGAGGCGTTCGGCAAATGGACTGCAGTGCAGCTGCACAACTCATCCAATACCCTCGTGGACACTGCTGCGATCAGTGTCGCACTGGATACCGGCTGTCCGACCGAAGAGATCAACGTGGATAATTATCTGGATTACTATAACGGCGACGAGGGTCCCTCAGTCGTGATCTTTGACGAGACGGGGGACATCATAGCGGAGTTCTCGGGCGAAGAGAACAGGGAGTTCGTGGTCGGACTCTCGCAGCCTCTTGCTGCAGACTCGACCGGAAAATACATCACCAAGGGAATAGCGATCTTCAACGGGCTCTTGCTCGCCTCGGACAATACGGTCCTTGGCACTGATCTCACGACCAAGTCCGCGTATTTCAAGGCCACCGTGATACACGAGCTGGGGCATCTGCTCAACCTCGACCACAGCCAGAGCAACTATGAGGATATCAAGACCTGCGAACGGGGCCAGGCCTGCGACTACTCGCAATATATCCCCACGATGTACCCGGAGCTGATAAGCACCTCGCAGGGCGAGCTGAACCGCGACGATCAGGTGACCTTGTCGTGGATCTATCCGACCGCGGATTTTCAGAGTCAGTTTTGCGTGATAACCGGGAAGATACTCGACGGCGACGGCAATCCCCTCCAGGGCGTGCACGTCACGGCCACCAGGTCTGCAGACAGCCCGACCCCGTATGTCGAGGCGCGCTCCTTTGTCAGCGGCGCGATGTATCCCGCATGCGAGGGGGACAGCCGCTATTATCTCTACGGGATAGTCCCCGGACGGGCATACAAGGTCTACTATGAGCCGATAGGCGAGGATTTCACAGGCGCGTCCGGCTTTGAGCCTCTGGATAATCCGCCTTCCGGATTCGACGCGGGCGACATACTCGGGTCCGACGATGCGACCACGGTGAGCTGCAGCGAGGGGGGGCAGATTATAGAGATGCCCGACGTGACCATAGACACCTCCAATCCGTGCGGAAGCAGCGGCGGCAGCACCGACACGACATCCAGCAGCTCCAAAGTCTCCTGCAGCCTGTCGCGCGATCTGTCGGCTGATTCCGCCTTTGGATCGGCTGCGATGCTGTGCATGCTTGCGTCGGCGGTCCTTATCGCAGGCCGTCTTGCCGCAAATCGTAAACCATCGGGAAAGGTTTCATGAGAAGGAAGACGCGTCGCATCTCCGTCGGCAGGATCGCGATCGGCGACGGCGCCTCGGTGTCGGTCCAGTCGATGACGAATACCAGGACCTCCGACGCTGCGGCGACCGCGGCCCAGATCGAGAGGTTGGCCGCTGCCGGCTGTGAGATCGCGAGGGTCGCGGTCCCTGACGAGGACGCGGCCCGTGCGCTTCGCGAAATCAAATCCAGGATATCGATCCCCCTCGTCGCGGATATACACTTCGACCACAGGCTGGCGATGGCCGCGATCGAGGCGGGCGTGGACGGCCTTCGGATAAATCCGGGCAACATAGGTTCTCCGGAGCGCGTGGCAGCAGTGGCGGACGCGGCCAGGGCGCGCCGCATACCAATACGCGTCGGCGTGAATGCCGGCTCCCTTGAGAAGGAACTGCTCAAAAAATACGGACACCCCACGCCTGAGGCATTGGTCGAGTCCGCCCTGGGCCACGTGAGGCTCTTGGAAAAGATCGATTTCAGGGACATCAAGATTTCGGCAAAGGCATCCAACGTCGCGGACACGATCGCGACCTACAGGCTCCTCTCCGAGAAGGTCGATTACCCGCTGCACCTCGGTGTCACGGAGGCAGGGACGCTTTTCACCGGCGCGATCAAGTCTGCCATGGGCATCGGCGCGCTCCTCTCTCAGGGGATAGGCGACACGATCAGGGTCTCTCTCACAGCCGACCCGGTGAAAGAGGTGATGGCCGGCTTCGAGATACTGGCGAACCTGGGGCTCAGGGAGAGGCCGTATCCCGAGGTCATCTCATGTCCGACCTGCGGCAGGGCCCAGATCGACGTGCAGGCCCTCGCAGAAGAGGTCGAGGAGCGGGTTGCCGCCATCAGGGCGCCGCTCAAAATCGCCGTGATGGGCTGCATCGTCAACGGACCCGGGGAGGCGAAAGAGGCCGACGTGGGCATAGCCGGAGGCGACGGAAGGGGAGTGATCATCCGCGAAGGAAAGATTATGCGAACATGCCCGGAGGGGAATCTTGCCGATGAGCTCATGAAGGAGATTGAATCATTGATCAAGAGGCGCTAGGAAACAATCGATGCGATACTCACAGATACTGATACCGACGCTTCGCGAGGCGCCGGCGGACGCAGAGGTCGTGAGCCATAAGCTCATGGTCCGGGCGGGCTACATCAAGAAACTCGCTGCAGGCGTGTACACCTACATGCCGCTCTGCCTGCGCGTGCTTCGGAAGATCGAGCGCATAGTGCGCGAGGAGATGAACGCTTCCGGCGCGCAGGAACTTCTGCTGCCGATCGTCATGCCCGCCGAGCTCTGGATCGAGACCGGCCGCTGGCAGGTCTACGGAAAGGAGCTCCTGCGCTTCAAGGATAGGCACGATCGGGACTTCTGCATAGGGCCCACCCATGAGGAGGCGATCACCGACCTCCTGCGCGGCGTGGTCGATTCGTGGCGCGACCTTCCGAAGAACTGTTTCCAGATCCAGACCAAGTTCCGTGACGAGGTCAGGCCGCGGTTCGGGCTCATGCGCGGCCGCGAGTTCATAATGAAGGACGGCTATTCCTTTGACCGCGACGAGGAGTCGGCGAAGAAGTCCTACTGGAACATGTACGAGGCGTACAAGCGCATATTCTCGCGCTGCGGCCTCAAGTACAGGCCGGTGGAGGCGATGACAGGCACCATCGGCGGCTCCATGTCCCACGAGTTCCAGGTGCTCGCTGCCTCCGGCGAGGACGAAATCGTCGCCTGCGACAAGTGCGAATACGCCGCCAACGTGGAGAAGGCGGAATTGAAGCCGCCCGACCGGTCACAAGTCACAGATCGCCAGTCGCGCAAAGGCGAGTTCAAGAAGGTCTCCACTCCTGGCAAGAAGTCGGTCGAAGAGGTCTGCGAGTTCCTCAAGGTGGGACCCGAGCGACTCGTGAAGACGCTGATCTTCGATACCGATAAGGGGCCAGTGGCAGGTCTCGTGCGCGGAGACCATCACCTCAAGGAGTCCAAACTCAAGGAGGCCATCGGTGCGGAGTGGTGCAACCTTGCCGAGGAGCACACGGTCGTCGAGGCCACTGGCGCGCCATCCGGGTTCGCGGGTCCGGTGGGGCTCGGCATCCCGGTCTATGCGGATCATTCGGTCGCAGCGATGCATGATTTCGTCGTCGGAGCCAACGCGGGCGACGCGCATCTCACAGGGGTGAACCTCGGCGATTTCGAAGTCGCGAAGTTCGTGGACATCAGGCGTGCGGTCGCAGGCGACAACTGCCCGCGCTGCACCGGCATGCTTGAGGAGCATCGGGGCATCGAGGTCGGGCAGGTATTCTTCCTCGGGACAAAGTATTCAAAGCCGATGAAGGCCAACTATACCGACGAAGGCGGCGACGCGAAGGCTCTCGTGATGGGGTGCTACGGCATAGGCATCAGCAGGACCGCCGCTGCCGCCATCGAGCAGAACCACGACGACCGCGGCATCATCTGGCCGCTGCCGATCGCGCCGTTCCATGTCGAGGTCGTGCCGCTCTCGGCGGAGGGCGAGGTGGCGAAGGTCGCGGAGCGGATACACGACGACCTCGTTTCGCGCGGGGTCGAGGTGCTCATCGACGATCGCGACCTGCGCGCAGGGGTCAAGTTCACGGATGCGGACCTGATCGGCATCCCGTACCGCATAGTCGTCGGCGAGAAGGGGCTCAAGGACGGCGTGGTCGAGTTCAAGCTCCGCGGCTCAAGCGAGATGGACAAGCTCTCCCCGGCCGAGGCCGTGGATCGCATGGTCGAAATAATCGCAAGGGAAAAACCAGCCCGCGCATAAAACGGAGGTCTCTTTATGACGATGAAGCCTCGCTCCAACAAGGATAGGGTGATCGTTGCGTTGATCGCCGACCAGATGAAAGAGGCCGAGCGGATGGTGAAACTCCTCAAGGAGGACGTGCACACCTTCGAGGTCGGCGCACCCACGTACACTGCGCTCGGCCCGGATGTCATAAAGATGGTCCACGCGAACGGCTGCAGGGTCTTCCTCGATTTGAAATACCACGATATTCCGTCCACGATCTACAAGGCGGTTTATGCGGCCACGAAGCTGGAGGTCGAAGCGCTCAACGTTCACGCCTCGGGCGGCGAAGATATGCTGACGAGCACGGTGGAGGCGGCGCGCGAGGCCGCGGGCTCGAAGTCAAAGATGCCGACGCTGCTTGCGGTAACCGTGCTCACGAGCATGGAGTCGCTTGCCGACATCGGCGTGCAGTTCGAGGTGCGCGAACAGGTCGTGAGGCTCGCCAGGCTCACGCAGCACTGCGGCCTGCACGGCGTGATCGCCTCCCCGCTCGAGATATCCCCCATTCGCAAGGCCTGCGGCGAGAAGTTCTTGATCGTGACCACGGGTGTGCGTCCCCTGGGCAGCGCTGCGCAGGACCAGAGGCGCATCGCGTCGCCCGTCATGGCCATGGCTGCCGGCGCCGACTTCCTCGTCATCGGCCGCCCCGTGGTCCAGGCAAAGGACCCGCGCGCAGTCATACGTCAGATACTCAAAGAAATAGCCTGATAGCAAAATCGCACAGCCGAAGGGGTGGGGATTAGAGTACCCTGATCGGTGTCCTCGGTGCCCATTTTTTCTCCTCAATAATGATGCTGTAATTTTCAGGCCTGAATTAATCAATTAAATCAACAGGTTGAAAGTGGCTCCCAAATCCCGGGTTTGGCACCCTCTATGCATTTCTATTGTGCAGGGGAAAGCGGAGGGGGCCATGAAAGACAATATAAAGACGGTCTTAGATGACGACATGGAGCTGGATATAAGGGCCCATGAGGTCGCGAGCGCTTCAGAGGAAGCACATAAGCGTCTCCTCGACCTGCAGCTCAAGATGGCCGCGAGCTCCATCAACCACGAGTACGCCAGGCAAAAATTCGACGAGATAGCCGACCGGACCGAGCGCGAGGACCTGCTGGATTACATGGACGACTGCCACCGGGAGTATGGCGAGGCGCGCGCTCAGCTGGCCGCCTATGATCCTTACGCGCTCGCCGATTTCGAGGCGGATCTCATCAGGCAGAAACAGACGACGACCGCGCACTTCAACGCGTAGCCGCCTTAAAGAACCCTAACCCTCCTTTCTCAAGCAGGGGAACCGTCGCGAGACGGCTCCCCTGTGTCATTTCTGCCGGCATCGAATTCCTTGTAATCATCGCATTCAAAAGATAGAATTCGACATCCGGATGGGGGTCGATATGCCCGTAAAAGAGGAGCACTATCGCACGATATTCGAGCATGCGCCGCTCGGGATGCTCGTATATGACCAGCAGGGCAGGGTAATCGAATGCAATGATTCTATGATCAAGATACTCGGCTCTTCGCGCAAGGCGTTCATCGGATTTGATATTTTGTCCATGACGCAAGACGAGGCCGTGCTCAAGGCGGTAAAAGACGCGTTCGAAAAGGGAATGGGCTATTTCGAGGGGGAGTATCTGTCGATCACCGGGAAGAAACGCGCATATCTCAGGGCCATTTTCAAGAGGCTTGCGGATGAGGGGGGCGCGTCGTCAGGAGGGATCGCGATAATCGAGGACATCACCGAGAGGAAAAAAGTCGAGTGCGCCTTGGTTGAATCCGAGAACAAGTATCGACTGCTGGTCGAGAATGCGAATGAAGCCGTGGTCGTGGCGCAGGAGATGATAATCAGGTTCACCAATGCCAAGACGACTGAGATAACCGGCTACAGCGCGGAGGAGCTATGCGGCATGCCGTTCGAAAAGCTCATTCATCCGGATGACCTCCCGATGGTGGCGGAGCGTCACAAGAAAAGGATGGCTGGAGAGGCTGTGCCGAATTTCTATAACTTCAAAGTCGTCGACAAGGCCGGACGCGTGAAGGTGGTGGAGCTCAATGCCGTGGCGTTTGAATGGTCGGGAAAGCCTGCGACTCTGAATTTTCTGATGGACGTGACGGATCGCATGCGCGTTGAACGCGAGCTGGGGTTCAGCCATGAGAACCTGGCTCATCTCTTTTCTTCGGTGAAGGATTTCATATTCGTGATAGACAGGAAGGGCAGCATTATCGAGGTCAATGACGCCTTGTGCAAGAAACTCGGCTATTCGAAGGAAGGGATCGTCGGCAGGGAGATCATAGAGATATATCCGAAAATTCGCCGTAATGAGGTGAGCGGCATCATCGAGAGCATGCTCGCCGGCAAAGATATGGTCTGCAGCGTTCCTCTTCAGCGCAAGGATGGCGCGCTCCTAGAAGTCGACAGCAGATTCTATCAGGGCAGATGGAACGGGGAAAGCGCTGTGTTCGGCATATCGCATGATATGACCGAACGCATGAAAACCGAAGCAGAGTTCAGGAGGAACGAGGAGCGGTTCAGGGGGTTTTATCAAGCGATCACCGACGGGATGATGCATTCGGACGTTCACGGAAAGATAATCGACGTGAACGATGCGCTTGTCGGCATGCTGGGGTATGATCGGGATGAGCTCATCGGGAAAAACTCGATGGAGATCACCCCCGAGAGATGGCATGACCCGGAAAACCAGTTCGTTCACAGGACTGTCTTCAACAAAGGCAGGGGCGAGTTCGACAAGGAATACATCGTAAATGACGGCTCCATCATCCCTGTCAGAGTCCATTACTGGCTTGTGCGGGACGACAAGGGCGATCCCTCGGGGGTCTGGACGCTCATCCGCGACATGACGGAGAGGCGCGCAGCCGAGGAAGAGATGAACAATAGGATGGCGGAGATCGAGAAGCTCAACAAATTCATGATGGGCAGGGAGCTCAGGATCATCGATATGAAGAGGGAGATCAACGAGCTTCTCGCACGCCTGGGGGAGCAGGCCCGCTAC
>Ga0265297_10006378_pt1 | contig 17193 bp, 16 predicted proteins | sample Munlanlwell13791_FD_192502 | JGI IMG/M metagenome (GOLD analysis project Ga0265297, IMG submission 192502) | Leachate microbial communities from a municipal landfill in Southern Ontario, Canada - Leachate well 137-91 | ecosystem: Engineered > Solid waste > Landfill > Unclassified | place...
CGATCAAACCGAATATGTGAAAGTTTTAATTGATGCCGGACATATGGGCCGGACATTGAGGGGGATAGTCGGCTCAACTACCCCGATCAGAGATTTACGGATATCAAGTATCTCTGATTTCTCGATTTCATATGTTGATCGTTGCTATGGGCTGGATGTCGATGGATCGGGAAGAGGTTATACTCACCTTGGAAAAAACATGTTTGCCGCTTTTGCGGAAAGTGCCCGCTTTACGGTGTATGACCCCCAGTTGGAACTTGGCACAGTGCCTGGGACCGATCGACTGGTTGGCTACTCAAGATATGCCAGACAGAATTTTGGCAAAATTGAGCCGGTTAAGGAACATTATTATTTGTCCGAACAAAGAGACACGGACGTTGTTATAGCCGGGGAAACTTGCCGCTGCCACTATGATACTCATTTTATGGATTACATGAAGAGTGTTTATGACCTGATCCGCAAGGACAGCCTTATGCTCATGATATGCGAATATGCGGCGGGGCAAAAGCCCTTTGAAGCGCTGGCCAAGATGCCTTTCTTTAACTGGATGTCTAGGGCGGGATTTGCCCCTTACGCTTTTGTAAGCTTCGACAATATCGGCGAGTTAATGCGCAACGAGCTTTGCGATATTGAAGAGAGCCGGGGAGCGGCCGGTTATCCCGAATTTCCTCTAAAGAGCCGAGAAATTCCCAATCTTGATAAGATTAACCCGGAAAAACTGCAAAGATGGGAAAGCTCGATGTTTCTTCTGCGTGGGGGGGAAATATTCAGTTTGAATAGTTCAGAGGTTAAGGATGGCAGCGTTTTATTTCCATATTGGAAGCAGGTCTTAGCGTTCCAGCGGACAAGATTCCCAATGGTAGAAGAAATGTCGCTGGTTATGAAAGAGGCAATTACCTGGGAAAGAGAACATCAGAATGATTCTCGGGGTCTTTATTACGATGTGGACCGAGAGGCCGCGGCCGGGCGATTTGAAGAATTTTGTAAATTCAAACTACCTGAACTGATGGCGCGTTATGAGGCCGCGATTCGCTGAGCCGGACAAGGCTTTCAGTTCAGCCCAAACTCCTTTAACTCCGTGACCCACCGCCAATATTTTTTGGGGATCATCCGCTGGAAGTACTTCAGGTTGCGCCGCTCCGGGATATACTGCGAACGGTAGAAGGCGAGCCAGTAGCGTTCGAATTCGTCCGGTGTGGAGGGGAGGGTAACCTTTCTTCTTTCGATCTTTTCCCGGAAGATCTCGTTCCCCTGGCCAATAAGAACTTCGTTCCCAAAGACCAGCATGATCCGGTACTTGGGAAAGCGTTTTAAAAAGTGGAGCATGATGATCTCGCCGGTCTGGTGGACGATCTCAAATTCTCCCATCAGGACGTTATGCTGGTCGATTGGTTTTAGCCGGAGGAAAGAGATCGCCCGATGCCGCTCGCCGGCAACCTGCCGCGACAAATCGATGAACTTTTTGGCTTCAGCCGAGACTTTGCATAAAATATAACTTAAGCCTTTAGCCTTAGCCTGTTCAATTACTTTATCGATTAGTTGATATTTATTGGGGTCTTTGTGGAGGAGGGCGTAGTAAAGCCTCTGGCGGAATAAATAGTAGGCTTCCGGCGTACCTTTAAGCTTGACCATTGGCAACTTTTCTTCCAGCTCTTCTTTCCGATCAAACTTGTCGTTAAAAATAGATAGTTGTTCGTTCATTATGTTAAAAGTTTCGGCGCCTCCGCCCAAGCCAGTGAACTGCTGTAGTTTTCAAAAAGTTCGAGTTGTTTGACCGTGACAATCTCGTTAATGTTCCCTTGTTTAATTCCATTGATCAGGATGAAAGGCTTGGCCCGCTTGGTTACGACCCCTAGATTTTTTAGCTCCTGCAGGTTAGTGAACCGGTGTTCTTTGCGGGCCCGGTACAATCGCTTGGCGGCGAGCGGTCCGACCCCGGGGACCTTTAGCAGGTCCTGGAAAGAAGCCCGATTGATCTCGAGCGGGAACCGCTGTCGGTTCTTCAAGGCGTGGGCCATTTTCGGGTCGATATCGAGGCTCAAGTTCTGATCTTGTTTCATGACCAGGTCGCCGAGTTCAAAGTGGTAGTAACGCATCAGCCAATCGGCCTGGTAAAGGCGGTGTTCTCGCAGCAACGGGACCCGTTTGGCCCCGGCCATCGGCGTGTCTCCGGTCGGGATGAAAGCGCTGAAATAGGCGCGCTTCAGGTTTTTCTTTTTGTAGAGCCAGTTGGTCGTCCGCAGGAGCTCGGCATCGGTCTCGCCGGCGGCGCCGACGACGAATTGGGTCGTGTGGCCCGCTTTAAGCAGGCCTTTTTCAACCTGTTTTTGGATGGCGTTGATCGGCGCGATCAGATCGAGCATGAAGTTTTTTTCGCCGGCGATCGATTTGAGGCGTTCGGGATTGGGGCTTTCCAGGTTGACCGACATTCGGTCGGCCAGCTTAGCTCCCCGTTCAATCAGGTCGGGCGGGGTGTGGGGGAGGACTTTCAGATGGGCGTAGCCCCGGTAGCGATATTGAAAACGGAGGATTTCCAGGACGGCGATCATCCGTTCCATGGTATAGGTCGTGCTTCTCTGGACTCCGGAACTGAGAAAGATCCCTTCAATGTAGTTGCGGCGGTAGAGCTCGATAAAAAGATCAGCCAGTTCTTTCGGTTCAAAACTGCTTCGTTCAAAGTCATTGCTGACCCGGTTGACGCAGTACTGGCAGTTGTTTTTACAGGAGTTGGTCATCAGGACCTTGAGGAGGGAGACGCAGCGGCCGTCCGGCGTGAAGCTGTGGCAGATCCCCCCGGGGGCGTTGGAGCCGATGTAGTTGCTGTTTGGTTGCCGCTTTTGCGGCGCGGCCGTGGAGGCGCAGATGTCGTATTTGGCCGCTGCCCCCAGGACCTCGAGTTTCTTTTCAGTGTCCGGCATGGCTTAGCCCCCGGTTTAATTTATCGTCGGCGAAAAGGGAGACCTGGTCGACCTCGTGTAGCACGAAACGAAAGCCGCGTGTCCTTCGCCAAGTTCCCTTTTCGCTTTTTATTGAATTAGTTTGCATCCCTCTTAAAACCTCCGGAACAGTCCTCTGACTTTCCCCTGAATTGCGACGTCTTTCACGTAGATCGGTTTCATCGTTGAGTTGGCCGGTTCGAGCCGGACCCGGTTCGGTTCGCGATAGAGCCTTTTTAAGGTGGCTTCGGAACGGTTGATCAGGGCGACGACCACTTCGCCGTCGTCGGCCGAATCGCATTTTTCCACGACGACGAAGTCGCCGTTCAGGATGTGGTCTTCGATCATGCTGTTCCCTTTGACCTGCAGGATGTAGCATGGCTTGCGGCCGATGAGGGTCGCCGGGATGGCCATGGTTTCCTGGTGCTCCAGGACTTCGATCGGCGCGCCGGCGGCGATGAAGCCAAGGAAGGGGAGGACGATCGTCTTTAGGTCCGGTTCGGTCAGCAGGCTGATGGCGCGCGACTTGCTCTCCCGCCGGATCAACCCCTCCGCTTCGAGCGCTTCCAGGTGCTTTTGGGCGGAGCGGGGCGAGGCGAAGCCGAGCGCCCGGCAGATATCCCGGAGCGACGGGGCAAACCCCCGTTCATTTATATAGCTAGTCACGTAATTTAGGACCAGGGCCTGTCTGTCGCTTGGTGTCATTTTTATCCTCCTTGTAATTTGAGCCTTCCAATCCTTTGGGTATACGATTGTATACTACGCTGATTTTTTGTCAAGTAGTTTTTTTTCGGCAGAAAGTCCTTGACATGGGGGTGGGTGATGTACTACAATAACAGAGCCCTAGTAGAGCGAAAGGAGGGTAGCGAGAAGCTTTCTACGTAAATGCGTCGGATAAGTTTTGCCTCGTCATTTCTTCTTTCGATATCTCCTCGGTGCGATAAACAAGATCTTTGAAAATCAGGCAATGAGATTGATGCGAGTCTTCGTATCTTTTTCTTTTGGTTTAGATAGATTATAAATGATAGAGCTGAATTAGACTCTTTATTGAGAGTTTGATCTTGGCTCAGGACGAACGCTGGCGGCGTGCCTAACACATGCAAGTTGAGCGAGGTTTCGAACCGAGCAGCAAACGGGTGAGTAACACGTAAGCAACCTACCTTTAAGACTGACACAACCTGGAGAAATCTGGGCTAATTTCAGATGTGACCCCGGTCTCGAATGTGACTGGGATTAAATCCCGCAAGGGGCTTAAAGATGGGCTTGCGTCCTATCAGCTAGTTGGCGGGGTAATGGCCCACCAAGGCAATGACGGGTAGCTGGTCTGAGAGGACGATCAGCCACAAGGGAACTGAGACACGGTCCCTACTCCTACGGGAGGCAGCAGTGAGGAATTTTCCGCAATGGGCGAAAGCCTGACGGAGCGACGCCGTGTGTGCGACGAAATCCTTCGGGATGTAAAGCACTGTCAGTGGGGACGATATTGACGGTACCCACAGAGGAAGGCCCGGCTAACTACGTGCCAGCAGCCGCGGTAATACGTAGGGGCCAAGCGTTGTCCGGAATCATTGGGCGTAAAGGGCGCGTAGGCGGTTTTGTAAGTCAGATGTTAAATCCACAGGCTCAACCTGTGTCCGCATCTGATACTGCATTACTAGAGAATAGTAGAGGAAAGCGGAACTTCCAGTGTAGCGGTGAAATGCGTAGATATTGGAAGGAACACCAGTGGCGAAGGCGGCTTTCTGGACTATTTCTGACGCTGAGGCGCGAAAGCTAGGGGAGCAAACGGGATTAGATACCCCGGTAGTCCTAGCCCTAAACGATGTTCATTAGGTGTTAAAGGTATCGACCCCTTTAGTGCCGTAGCTAACGCGTTAAATGAACCGCCTGGGGATTACGACCGCAAGGTTAAAACTCAAAAGAATTGACGGGGGCCCGCACAAGCGGTGGAGCATGTGGTTTAATTCGATGCTACGCGAAAAACCTTACCTGGGCTTGACATATTGGTAGTAGTGAACCGAAAGGGGAACGATCCCGAGCAATCGGGAAGCCTTTACAGGTGCTGCATGGCTGTCGTCAGTTCGTGTCGTGAGATGTTTGGTTAAGTCCAACAACGAACGCAACCCCTATTGCCAGTTGACAGCATTAAGTTGGTCACTCTGGCGAAACTGCCTCGGATGACGAGGAGGAAGGTGGGGATGAGGTCAAGTCATCATGGCCCTTATGCCCAGGGCTACACACGTGCTACAATGCAACATACAAAGGGATGCAAATCCGCAAGGAAGAGCAAATCTCAGAAAGTGTTGCTCAGTTCGGATTGAAGGCTGCAATTCGCCTTCATGAAGCTGGAATCGCTAGTAACTGCAGATCAGCGTGCTGCGGTGAATACGTTCTCGGGCCTTGTACACACCGCCCGTCACACCATGGAAGTCAGAAACGCCTGAAGTGCCCTTCGGGGAGCTAAGGTGGTGCTGGTGACTGGGGTGAAGTCGTAACAAGGTAGCCGTACCGGAAGGTGTGGCTGGATCACCTCCTTTCTAAGGAGTTTACATCCTGATTAATTTCGGGAATACTCTTAGGTCGGTCTCGCGTCGTCTCCTAGCCCCGATGTAAAAGTCGGGGGTTGCCTGGTTTTCAAATAGCTTTAAGACAAGGCGTCCTGATATTTTCAGGACGCCTTTTTTATTGGGGTTATTCGATTAAGCCGTGGCTAAAATGCGGCTAAGGATATCGATGGTGCGCAATAGACGCTTAATGGATTGACTGAAAGGGTCAACGATCATGATTTTTCCGGCAATGGAGATGTTCTTCTGGCCTAAAAAATCCAAGGTCTCCCTTTGTCCCAGGCTATAGGTGACGGACTCCTCAACCGTTTCGACCGGCCGGGGAAGGGCGAACCCGGTGATTTGTTTGAAGCCGGGATCATCGGAGATTTGGAGGAGTGGCGGACCGAACGGGACTTGGCTGGAGGTCTTGGCGTAAATTGGCGACGCGAAACCGATACGATCGCAAAAAGCGCGAAAGGCATCATTTGTATTCAACCTGGCGAACTCTTTGCCCAGGTGCTGTGGCGCAGTGATCAGTAAACAGCCACTGTTTACCGAGGTCGTTTGCCAATTGGTGATCGTTTTCTTTACTTCAGCCAGGTTGACCCGGCCGGTACTTTCAAGATGGGTGATAAAGCTGTTGGTTTTTGGGCCAACATGATAGCAGCGAAGGTCCGCGCGATAGGTTGTCACTAAATTGTAATTATAAGCCATCTTCAATCCTTTACGTCGGGGAGCCATTCGTTCCCGGACAAATGAATATCCTTAGAAATTGGCCAGAATTTCAGCTTAATTCCGACGCTGTGGGATCGAGACGACGGTTCTTTCTTCTGATACGGCGGGAGGGTGGGGAGTGACAATGGTCGGGTCGGCGATTTCCGTCGGCAGAAAGGTTTGCGCCAGCGCCCGATCGTCACCATTATTGACGCTGCCCAGATAGTCGGTGATACTCCGGTGGATATCCAGGATCGTTTCTATTTTTCTGATAATATCGTGAAAATGAGGCCTCTTGTTAGGGTCTTTTTGGGCCAATCCCTGGAGCAGGGCGTTAAGTTGCCGTTGGATCGTTTTGATCTCTTTCGCGATCTCCGGCAATCTGTCCGTCTGGTAAGCGCTTTCAATGTCTTCGATCGAAAGCTTGGGCATCGGTTTGGTGAGCTGGTTTTCCCAGGTTTTTCTATTGTCGATCACGTTTCTATGCTGCTGATCGTTCCAGACAGTGACGCGCATCGGCGGCTTGCCGGTGATCCCTTCGGCGATAACCTGGGCCATACTGTAATAATCCGAGGCCGCCGTTAAACGAGCCACGTTTCGGCCAAGATCAAGGTGGGCGCGGAATTGTTCCGGTGAAGCGTAGCTTGGCGTGCTTACATCGGCGGTGATCGGCGCTTTGATCTCCACGACTCCGCCGAAATCGAGCAGCCGAACGTTGATCTTTTGGTCTTCTCCCATTACCAGCATGATATTCGAGGGTTTAACGTCCCGATGGACGTAGCCATGGCGATGGACAACGTTTAAGGCGTAAAAAGTATCCAAAGCGATCTCCACCATTTTATAAAAGGGGATCTTCCTTTCCATTTGGCCTTGCAGGAAGGCCGCCAGGGTCAGGTCGCCAAAATCCTGGGTGATCAGACATTCTTTGCGGGTTACCAGCGGGTCTTTTTGATCTTTTTCGATCAGACGATGCTCTATCAGGCGGGGGATGCGTTCTTCGCTGGCCGTTATATGGAGGAAGTTGGCTTCAGTCTGCATATATGGCAACGCGTCGCCTTCGGCAAATTTGACGATCACGCTGCAGCGTTTAACGATACCCGGGGCCTGGGTCAATATCTGCCGGAGATCGCCGGGCCGAAGTTCGCCGAGGTTGATCCCGATTTCGCCGAGTCGCGAACGGTCGGTGGAGGTCAGCTTTTTCAGGTCGATCGCCCGATAGACCTGGGACATGTCGCTCCGGCTTCTTTCCTCAAGGACCAGATACCTTCCAGCCAAGGGTTTGCAATTGATAAAAGAGTCATGCGGGGTCATTGGGTGGGTAAAAAAGCCTGACCTTCGGCCTGATGATGGCGGTATTTTCATTTGTTTTTCTCCAAAGTTAGATTGTTCATTAAGTATCCTTCCAGTATATTATCGAAGAAAATCACCGGAAATTTCAGTTTGCCGCGCAGATTGGGGAAGGCGGATCGGCCGGGGAATGTGCTAAAATGTCGCTTATGAAAAGAGTTGTCCTGCTGGCGGCGTTGACCATCTGTTTTGCCCCGTTATTACTGGCGCTGGAAGAGGTGACCCTCTCGACCGGAACGGTCGAGCAGGGGAAGACCCTGGAAATTAGGATTAGTTCAACCGGCGGGACTGAAACTGTCCGGGGGACGTTCAGGGGCGAAAAGGTTGTCTTTTTCCCGGTTGCTGACGGTTATCGGGCTTTGGTTGGGATCCCGCTGGAGCAAAAACCAGGGAATTATCCCCTGACTGTGACGCTGGAGCGTGTCGAGGAGCAGCCGCGAACGATCAAGAAAATAGTGAAGGTCGTCAAAGGGAAATTTCCCGTTGTTTCTTTCTGGCTGAAACCGGCCAAGAACAAACTCCGCAGCCGGGAGATCATCAATAACGAATGGGCGGAAGTCGAAAAGGTCCTGGTCGTTAAAGATCCGGTCCAGCGCTGGAACGGAAAGTTTTCCTGGCCGGTTGAAGCCCCAACCTCCATGGTCTTTGGCGTGGTCCAGCGGGTTAACGGAAAACCATCCGGCCGCCACCGCGGTTACGACCTGGCGGTTCCCCAGGGAACCGTAGTCACCGCGCCGAATGACGGCAAAGTTGTTTATACCGGTCGTTTACGTGCTTTCGGCAATACGATTGTCGTCGACCACGGCCAGGGGGTCCAGACCCTCTACTTCCATCTTTCCAAGTTTTTAGTCGAAGTTGGACAAGTCGTCAGCCGGGGAGACGAATTGGCCCTGTCCGGCAATACCGGGATCTCTTCAGGCGCGCATTTGCACTGGGGGATGTCGGTCAATAACCTGCGGGTCGATCCGGTGCAGTGGACGAAGAGAGAGATGTAAAACGGGACACGGAATACGGAAAATGAATAAAGATAAAATAAAAAGAATTATCGACGCGAATATCAACCGGTCCATGGAAGGGTTGCGGGTCGTTGACGAGATCGTCCGTTTTATCCTCAACGATCAAGCCTTGACCGCCAAGGTCAAAGGATTGCGCCACCTGCTGCAAAAAGGGATCCGGCCGATCGGCAATGACTTTTACCTCTACCGGGAATCGACCGGCGACGTTGGCCGGCGGTTGTATCCGGAGAGCGAAGGAGAGCGGTCCGACCTGAAGTCGGTCTTTATGGCCAACATCAAACGGGCGGAAGAAGCGGTCCGCTGTCTGGAAGAATTTTCCAAGCTGATCAAAGCGGAATACGGTCGAATATTCAAGGAAGCTCGCTTTCAGCTTTATGACCTGGAGAAAGAAATTATCCCCAAATTGGAAAAAGCGATCAAACTAGATTTTGATCTCTACGTCGTGACCGACCCGGTCCTCGATCATTTAAAAGTCGCGGAACAAACCCTCGCGGCCGGCGCGAAAATGATCCAGCTCCGGGACAAAAAGATCAGTAAAGAGTCTTATCTTCAGCTGGCGAAAAAAATTGCCACCATGGCCAAGCGGACCGGCGCAACCTTTATCCTTAATGATTACTGGGACCTGGTTGAGGAAGTTGGGGCGGACGGGGTCCATTTGGGACAAGAAGACCTGGCTAAGTTGACGGTAAAAAAAGTCAGAGAGAAGATCGGCGCGGATAAGATCATCGGCATTTCGACCCATAGCCTGGAGCAGGCGCTGACAGCGGCTAAAGCGGGGGCTGATTATATTAGCTGCGGGCCGATCTTTAAGACGCCGAGCAAACCGCTGGGCCAGCCGGTCGGCTTAAAACTGCTGAAAAAAGTCCTGGCGTCGGTTAAAGTTCCGGTCGTGGCAATTGGCGGGATCGATGAAACCAACGTCGCGGAAATTCGGCAGGTTGGGGGACAACGGTTCGCGGCGATCAGGTCAGCGGTGCGGTTGGCGGCCCATCTTCGCTGAATATTTTTCTTGAACCACCTTGTTGATCTCCAATAATTCCGGCAGGCCGATCTTTTGGCTTGGTTTATAGCGGCGCGCCTCAATTTCCCGCATGAGAAAATGAAGATAGACCTCATCGATTACGATCCTTTCCTCGAGCGTGTTCGTTGCCGGAAGCCCGGACAGGAGGTTATTCAACGCTTCCAGCGGATTGAACCGGCTCATCCGGCTGCCATGTTCTTGTAAAACAGCCAATGGGACTACACTGCCGTAGACTCCCGATGGTCGTAACTGGATCATTCTAAAAAGGAACCTGACCCGGTTCACGTATTGATGCGCGGTGAACTGCTTTTCTTTTTCCGGGGTTAGGCTGATGCTTTTCCCCTCTTCCTGGACCGCGGCGTTGATCCTCTGCAGATCGGCAAAAGAGAGCGGCTCGCCGTTTCTATAGGCTATTCTTTGCCGGAGCTTTCTGATGTCGCCAATAAAGAGAGTGTCGCTCTTATCAGTGATAAAATTATTGGCCAGGAAAGTCCGTAAGGCATTACCGGTCCGGTCGATCTCGAAAGAAAGCAATAAGACGCTCAATGGGCAAAACTTGTCGGGAATTTCATGTTGGGCATGTTCTTCCAGCAGGGTAAGCCTGGTCATGACCGCGGGCCTGGTCGTGGTGGTCAGCTGCCTTGGCCCCCTGGCCTTGACGACGCCCATCGGTCGGAAGAGAATCCCGGATTTTCTTATTGGCGGCGGATAAGTACTCATGTCAAGTAATTATCGGCGGTTTCGTTGAATAATTTCATTTTTTTTGCTATTATTTATACGACGTGAATTGAAGGGAGAAAATAAAATGACGTATAAAATCGCGGTTATCGGTGGAGACGGAACAGGCCCAGAGGTTGTCGCTGAAGGTTTAAAAGTCCTCAAGGCGGTCGCTAAAAAGTATAATTTTAAGTACGAACTAAAGGATTTCGACTTTTCAGGCGCCCGTTACCTTAAAACGGGGAAACTGGTGACCGATGAAGATGTCGCCGAACTCAAGAAATACAACGCTATTTATTTAGGGGCGGTCGGCGATCCGGCGGTCAAGCCGGGAGTCCTGGAGCACGGCGTGCTTCTTAAGCTTCGTTTTGCCCTCGATCAATACATCAATCTTCGCCCGGTCAAGCTCTATCCCAATGTTTGGACCCCGGTCAAGGATAAAGGACCGGACGAGATCGACTTTGTTGTTGTCCGGGAAAATAGCGAAGGTCTTTACGTCGGGACCGGTGGTTTCTTAAAAAAGGGGACTCCGGACGAAGTGGCGACCCAGGTTTCGGTCAATACCCGCAAGGGAGTGGAGCGCTGTCTCCGCTATGCTTTCGAATGCGCCAGGAAACGAAACAAACGGAAACAGCTGACGCTGGTCGGCAAGACCAACGTCTTGACCTACGCTTTTGATCTTTGGGAGCGGGCCTTCCACGAGATCGGCGAAAAAGACTATCCGGATATTAAACGGGAATACGCCCACGTCGACGCGACCTGCATGTGGTTCGTGAAGAACCCGGAGTGGTTCGACGTTATCGTGACCGACAACCTGTTCGGCGATATCATCACCGACCTGGGAGCAATGATCCAGGGTGGGATGGGGATCGCGGCCGGCGGCAACATCAATCCGCAAGGGGTTTCGATGTTTGAGCCGATCGGCGGCTCGGCCCCGAAATACACCGGCAAGAACGTCATTAATCCTTTGGCGGCGATCGGCGCTATGCAACTGCTCCTTAGCAACCTCGGGGAAGAAAAAGCGGCCGCCGACATTGAAGCGGCGATCATCAAGACCGTGGCTAAGATGCCGTCCCAAGCGGCCGGCAAGATGGGGATGGGGACGACGGAAGTTGGGGACACGGTTGTCAGCAACCTCTGAAATTTAGCCCCATAATTGGCGATAATTACTTGGGAGATCATCAATGATATCCGCGAGTAATTACGCGAAACAAGTTGGTTTGGCTATTTGCCAGGCAAGACAGCAATATTTGTCAGGCGACCACTCAAGTACACTTCTTCATTATGGCCGCGCGGTCCAATTATTCACTGGCTATTGCGCGGCAAGAGGTGTTCTGCCTGCCGCTCAAATGTCCACTCTGGCAGAAACTTTGACGATAACCGAAGATGATAATCGGGCTTTTCCCTTAAGGGGAAGCTGTGAAAGTTTGCGGCCATCGCTCGAAATGGGGCTCCGCGACAATAAAAAGGTGATCATTATCGCGGGGGCTTCGGCCGTGGGGAAAAATACCTTTGCTGATTATTTGGTCCAGGGGTTGAATCAGGGAGGGAACGCGGCCAGCCTAGTTGATATTGATGGCTATAATTTTGTCATAAGAAGTAAGTTGACGGCTTCCAAGCCTTTAAGCCGGCAATTAGCTGAAGATGATGTTTTGGCGCTTGAGCCGTTCGTGGGGGCGGTTGCGCGCTTATTGGGACGCGGACAAACGGTTGTTTTGCCGGTGTATGAGGGACTGATGGGGAGATTGCCGACGCGGGAATGGCCAACTCAATTGGTCCAGCTGAACGCGAAAAGGCCGGGTGTTCATGGCAAAGTATGGCGCTGGTTGTTTTTTCAGGCGGAGAATTTCGAGGAGGAACTAGCCGCTCGAAACGACGCCTATTATCTTGATATTACCGCCCCAAGCAAACAGGGCCAAAGAGTTGCTCCAGAGTTGGGACCGGAATATACCATCGATCAAAGATCAGGGAAATGCCGGGGAAAGGATGGCCGGCTCGTTTTTCATTCGCCAGAGATGGTCAATATTAATGAAGAAGACCCGTTTTTCAACGCTTTAGACAGAAGGCCAGCGGACGCCTTGGTCAGGGATCATGTCGCTAATCGGAAAATGTTGGGCATGTTGAGATTTTGGGAAAAGTTGGCTGAGCGAGAGCAACTTGCCGACTAGCGTGCTTTAAGATAATTGATCAGACCGCCTTTATCGACGATCTTTTGCATGAATTCCGGGAAAGCCTGCGCTTTGTAGCTTTTTCCGCTGGTCTTATCTTTGACGGTGCCGGAAGCTAACACAACTTCGAGATTGTCGCCTTCTTCTATCTCTTCCGCCGCCTGGGGTGATTCCAGGATGGGGAGGCCGATGTTGATGGCGTTACGGTAAAAGATCCGGGCGAACGACTTGGCGATCACCGCCGAGACCCCAGCCGCCTTGAGGGCGATCGGAGCGTGCTCGCGAGAAGAACCGCAGCCGAAATTATCTCCGGCGACGATAAAATCTCCCGGGTTCATTTTATCGACCCATTCCGGATCGGCGTCTTCCATGGCGTACTTGGCCAGTTCCGCCGGGTCAGAAGTGTTTAGGTACCTGGCCGGGATGATCAGGTCGGTGTCGATATTATTGCCGAATTTCCACGCTTTTCCTTGCATAACACCACTATTTTAGCACCCTTAAAGCGGGACTTCAACACCCGGTAATCTTGCCGAAAAACTGCAATTTTACTCATTTTGTTTCGATAATATAGTAGGAGCAAGTGCCATGAGTACTATACCTAATATTAGATCTTCAGTCCGGCTTTCCTCGAGATGGTTGGTTTCCCACCCATCCGCGCCGGCTTCGCGTCGTTCCGGGCTTGGCCCGTTAACCCAGAGCCCTTCACCCCTTGATTTCCATACGTTACCGCCGATCAACGGCCAACCGATCGCCTTAAACATCAAAGGGACGGAAGTGACATTAAGCGATAGCAATAAAATTGGCCAGGGTGGAATGGGGGCGGTTTACAAGGTTTTTGCCGATGGACGGGACTTGGCGGTAAAATATGCCCAGATCCCTCAACTGGCCCAGTATTTACGGAAAGAAGGGGCGATCGGTTTGCAACTCAATGCCGCGCCTGGTTATCACCAGGTCTACGGCGTGGCCGATGCCGGTTCGGGCGCGGTCCTTTTAATGGACTTTATACCGGGTGAAAGCGCCTTAAAACTGCGGTCGCAGATTACCATGGAAACAGCGGTCAAATGTATTCGAGACATCAGCCTGCAGCTGCATGAAGCGCATTTGCAGGGGATAATTCACCGGGACATTAAATTAGAGAACATTATGGTCGAGCTCGATAACGGCCGTCACGTCAAATCAAGCTTGTTTGATTTCGGTCTGGCCACGACCGTTGACGAACAGCGGCGTAAGGCCGGTCCCATGGTTGGCACGCCGTCGTGTTTTTCGCCGGAACAAGCCAGAGGGGAAGCCCTTGACCAGCGGTCGGACATTTACTCCCTTGGGATCGTCTTTTATGAAATGCTGACCGGACGCAATCCAATTGATCCATACAATGCCATGCCGGTTTACGAAATGGTAAAAAAGATAGCCGCTGGAACGGCTACTCCCGACCTGACCAAACTGCCGATCGAATTACGTCCGATAATCGGCAAAATGCTGGAACGGAACCTGGATAGCCGCTATCAGGGTTGCCTGGACGTTTTTCTGGACCTGGCAACGGCCCTGGAAAATATGGGGCTTGATCCGAATTCTTAAGCCGAGTGAAATTTTCCGCTTCCACCCACGATAACTACCTGTAATGTTAAAGCCAATTTTTCAACCACAACGGGCCGGTTCTTTGCCGGCTGACTTTGCCGGCCGCCAACTCTCGCCGGCCAAAAACGGCCGGGTCGAATTAGCCCGATTGGGGCGGGCTCTTCCTGTCGCGCAAAATGACGTGAAGATCCGTCCGCCAATGAGCGGCATTCATTGTCTGGCGGCAAAAATGGCGGTTATGGTTGATGTCAACCAACTACCAGAAGCGATTAAGGCGCCGTATCTTTTGTCCGGAGAAGGATTTGCCAAGGATTTTGAACAATACCTTTCCGCCGTTGTCTTTTTTGAATCGATCAGGGGACGGAACGGCGAGTGGACCAATGGTTTTGAACTTTCCATGCTGGAGTTGGAAGCGCAGGCTTTTGGCCGGTTAACGGCGGACGCTACGGAGCTCTCCCGAGCGGATGGCCGGGGGATCGTTTTTTTGAGCTCCACCACGCCTGATGGATCTTTAATACCGGGAGAAGAACTGCACTGGGGGCTTAGCTGGTTTATTGGGCGGCTCCGCGCCGATAACCTGGCGCTTGGGGAAACGGGGCGTGATTGCGCCGCGGCTATTTATCAGTCGAGCATGCTGCGGTATTTTATTTCCGGCAAAATGCGGACTGATCAGGGCTTCTTTTCCGACCCTTTATTAATGCAATATTTAAAATGCTTGGTTGGTTTTAACGAGCTCATTATCAGTAAAGCCGGCTTGCTGACGGAGCCGGAAAAAAATACGATCGCCGCTCATCATGAGAAAGGTTGGTCGATCGACAGCGTGGTCAAGTTTAATCGGGCAACGGTTGAAGGGTATCTAACCGTTTTACAGGAGACGTAATGAAGATCAATAAAGTTCGCGCGCTAATGCCTTTGCTCCTGGCCGGTTCGCTGGGTTGCCAGGCAAAAACCACGACTATTCATAAGGACCCGACCCAAAAAACGATTTGGCCGCCAAACTACGAGTGCTTTCTCTCTCTTTCCGTTACAAGCGGCAATCTCAAAAATTATGGCTGTATCGGCATCGGCGATCGCGTTGACTGGGACTTTAACGGGACCGAAGCGAGCGCGGTGGAGAATATCCGTCAGGCGATGATCTCGGCTCACCGGAGCTATTTCTCCAGCTGTCGGCCGGCGACGGCCGGCGATCGGCAGCCGACAATAGCGAAGTCGATCGATCCGAAAGAGCCAAACTTGCCCCTTTATCTGACGGTTGCCGGATCGGATGGGGTTGTCGATAGTTACATCATGGTCTATCGGCACGAAAAATTACTCCACACTACCGTCATTGCCGCCGACGGGGTTGCCCTGGTTAAGTCGGGGGGGGAAGCAGAGCACTTTTGTCGGGACGATCACCGCTGATGGTTTCAAACCGACCATCCCCGATCTTAGTCCGTTGCTCTTCTTGAAGGGAAAATAGATGGGGATTACGCGAGTTTATCATCGGGTCATGGGGGCGCTTGGTTCGGAAAGCTCGCAATGCAAACTACTGAAGTCCGGCCAACTTCCTAACCGGACGACCCTGCGTCTGGCTTTTGCCTATGGGAACAATCTTAGGACGGCCGCCTGGGCGGCGATCAACGCCCGGCCGGAAATTATCTACGGTGGGGCGCAGAGGGACGAGTTTGGAGTTAACCGTTTGTTGCCGGCGGCGGAAACGGTCTTAAAACAGGAAGAAACCCAACCCCGGACTGTTGCTCGGGTCTTGCATTATTTATATTCTGGCGAGGCCAGGGAACTGACCTATGTCATCGATCTGTTAAGCGAACACAGCGGCAAGAAGCAAGGGGACATTTTATCCCAACTCGCGCTGATCAATGATGAGCTAGCGAGAAAAATAGTTGCGATTTGGCAAACCAGCCGCGGAATTAAACCTAACGACTAGATAGGTTCAATTAGGCATTGTATAATGTCTAAGTGCTAAACATATTTCCAAAACTCCTCTCCATCCTCTACATTACCTTCATCAGCTTATTCGCTTTGGATGTTTTTAGCGCCGGATTAAGCTGGCCGGGGACGGCGATCGCACTCTTTATGCATCTCATTCCAACCTTTATATTGATTGCTTGCCTTACTGTTGCCTGGAAAAGGGGCGTAGTCGGCGGGAGTCTTTTTCTGGCAGTAGGGATATTGTTTACTCTCTGGTTCAGGACTTATCAGCGGCCCGATGTTTTTCTCTTAATTAGTTTTCCTTTGCTTCTGATCGGCGCGCTGTTTATAATAAGCGGGAATAGGAGGCCGCAATTATGAATGAAAAAGAGTGTTGCCCCAAATTTGATCCCCAGCCTTGGAACGAAAAAACTCATGTTTGGAAAAATAAACCGTTCATTCGGGAAAGTATTCCCCAAATTTTCCATATGCCGCTCCCCTGGATGTTTGGCGGCGCGGTAACTAAGATGTGGGACCTGGTCCAAAAGAGCGGGGCGGCACCGGCCATGAAGGATATTATTTTGATGAGCTACGATCCTTCTCCCTGGCGGTCTGAACTTTATCTGACCGTTACCAAAGAGGTCCCCGGCGCGGATAACGTGACGCTATCGGGAACTTTTATCAGCAAAGTATTTGACGGTCCCTATAACGCCGTTCCCAAGTGGATCAAGGAATTTGACCAATATCTTGCGGGGAAGGGGAAAAAAGCCCAGCGGTACTATTTCTATTTCTCCTATTGTCCTAAGTGCAGTAAAAAGTACGGCCATAACTATTGCGTCGCTTTTGCTAAGGTAGCTTAGAGGTCTTCGGGACTGACGATCCGACCGGCGATCGCTGACGCGGCGGCGACGGCGACGTTGGAGAGGTAGACTTCCGATTTGGGATGGCCCATCCGACCGACAAAGTTGCGGTTGGTCGTGGCAATTGATCTTTCCCCTTCAGCCAAAATTCCCATGTGGCCGCCAAGGCATGGTCCGCAGGTCGGGGTCGAGACCGCCGCTTCCGCTTTCAGGAAAATGTCGAACAACCCTTCTTTCATCGCCTGTTCGTAGATCTTCTGGGTCGCCGGGATAATGATCAAACGGACATCTTTGTGTTTCTTTTTACCTTTGAGGACTTTGGCCGCGAGCCTAAGGTCTTCGATCCGACCGTTGGTGCAGGAGCCGATGACCGATTGGTCGATCA
>Ga0265297_10006379_pt1 | contig 17193 bp, 17 predicted proteins | sample Munlanlwell13791_FD_192502 | JGI IMG/M metagenome (GOLD analysis project Ga0265297, IMG submission 192502) | Leachate microbial communities from a municipal landfill in Southern Ontario, Canada - Leachate well 137-91 | ecosystem: Engineered > Solid waste > Landfill > Unclassified | place...
AAAAAAAATAAATCAAAAAAAGTTATTGGTTTTTTCCTCGGAGAAAAATCCGTGAAGAATGCATGGGAGATTTTACGAAAGGGGAATGTTGAGGTGTGTGGGAGAGTTTGAGAAAAAAACGCCCCGACCGTGCGACCAATTTCGTGACGATGCCCTTTTTGTTTATCTTGACTTTTCAAGGAATCTTTTCTTTTTAAAATTAGCCGACTACGAGAGGGTTACATATTAATTTGATTTAAAAAAGGTTCAACAACTGGATATGTTTTATCATAGTCTTTCTCGGATAAAAGTTTATATTTTTCTTTTAACACAATTCTCTCTCCAGCCAATAATGTATCATCTACATCCACCGTTCCAAGAATTAATTGTGTTCCTTTAGGTTTCATCTCATTGATTAAATTAAATATCCTTTTTAGGCTCATTTGATCCTGATCTTGTTGATTTGGAGAGTCTATGATCATTGGACAAAATACTGAAGTGGAATATTTTGAAATTAGATTTAACATAGCAAAATAATAGGCTAAAATTGCTCTTGGTTTATCGCTTCCACTAACATTTATCTGACAATCCAATTCTTCCCATTTATCTTTAGGCAAGGTTTCTACACCCAATTTAATCAAATTAGATTCCATATATTTTTTATAATCTTCAATTATTAATTTTCTCCTTTCTTTATTATCTATTCCTCTTAATTCTTTATCTATCTCCTTGATGTTTAACTCAATTTGGCCAAGTTCTTTTTCCAATTTGTCAATATTTGCTTTAATAATTTCGAGTATATTCTTTTTACCCTCATTTTCAATCATATCCTTAAGTTTAATTTCACTTCTATTTATTTCCAGTAGCGTTTTTATTTTGTTTATTTGGCCTAATCCTTGCATAAATGTTGCATCTTCTTTCAAAATCTTATTATTTATTATTTCTAAATTTTCCCTTATAGAAGCAAGAAGCTCCTGACAAGCCCCTTCATCTTGGGCAATTGAAAACCTCTCCGAAAAAGAGTTGGAATAACTTGCACCACATGTGGGGCAATCTATATGATCTTCTTCAATATTAGAAGAGTATTCATAATCTTTTGATATTTCAGAAAAAGCTTTTTCAACAATTAATTTTTGATTTTCCAAAAGAGATTTTTCATCATAAAGAGATTTCATCTTTTCTTTCCGTTCTTGTAAGTCTAATTTTAAGGAATTTAATTCATAAAGTAAATCTTTTAACTCTTTTTGAAAAAAGTCCGTATTAATCGAAGGATCAAGACCCCCAAATTCTTCTAATATTTTGGATAGCATTCTTTTAAAGAGCTTTAATTCATCGGCGTAACTTTCTTTGTCTTGAAGAAGTTTTTCTTTTTTTGATCCAACCACATAATACTCACTGGGCCTTATCCCCGAATGGAATTTAGTTAAGTCATTCCTCCATTTTCCCTTAAATTGAGACAAATTCATAAAAGAAGCCCATTTTCCAACCCACCCAGAATCTTGATCTATATAGAAGGGTAAGAAACAATAAGCAGGAGGGGCATTTAAACTTTTATTTTCTTTGTTAATTAATTTTATTTTAAAATTAAATAATTCTGAAAAAAATGGAGATAATTCTTTGGTAATACTTGAAAACTTTTTTATTAAATTTTTATCCTTATCAAAAATAGCAAATTCTTTCTTATGTCTAAAGATATAATATTCCTCTTCTTCTAATAAAAATTTAACTATGCTAATCACAGAAGCTTTTTTCCACTTTTCTTCAAATTTAACTTCTGCTCCAAACGTGTTGTAAATGCTTTTTATTAATACAGACTTCCCAGTATCATTCTCTCCAAGTATTAAAGTAGTTTCATCATCAAATTTAATTGTTTTTGCTGTTCTCTCTTTCAGGGAGATTAGTATCATCTCCTGCAATTTTAAGCTTTTCATTATTCTTCTTTCTCAAATTTCTAATCAATTTTTTATAATTTTCAGTGGGCATTTTTTTTAAAGTACTCCCAGATTATAATTCCTTTAATATAATCTTCAGAAAATAATTCTTCTCCCTGTTCTTTAATAGATAAATATTTATCATATATACTTGAAGTTAATTCCGAGACTTTATTAAATTTATTGCTTGAATTTTGGAGAATTTTCAAAATTTTCTTAGTAAGTTTTTTTAAAGTTAATTTATTCTGATCTAAAATTTCTATTCTATATTTTTTTATTTCTTCTTTCAAAAGATTTTTTTCTATCATTGACAATGAATCATCATTAAAAATATGTTTACAAACATCTTCAAACATTTCAGAAGAGTTATCTTTGATCATAGATGAAACTTCATTTAAAAGAAATTCATCAAAAAAGGATTTTGTAAATGCTTTTTTGGAAATAAACTCTTCAAAGGTTCCTTCTTGTTTGAAAATTAAATTTGTTTTCCTTCTTGCTTCTTCAAATAATGCCCTATGGATAATTCCAGTATTGATAGTTTTCGTTGGAAATTTTTTTTCAAAAAAAATGTCTATTTTTCCCCGAGCATGTGAATCATGGTCTATTCCTTGAAGATTACTTTTTTCAAAAAATAATATTTCTGAAGAAATTTCTTCAGATAATTTTAACTCTTCTTTAATTTTATTACAAATTTCTAATTTGATTTTATCTTTAATTTGATTTAAAGAGAATCTTTGTGAATTAATATTTTTTCCTGGATTAGTTGGGAGGTCTGTATCTGCATTTGAAACAAAATTTAAAGACAGAGCATAATTCTTAAATTTTACCCTGTTTAAGTATAATTTTCCTAAAATAGAATTAATTTTAGATTTTTTTAATAAATCTCCTTTCTTCCAACTTCCTCTGTCTTTTGTTTTTATTTGAAAAAATTCCATGCTTTCTGGAGACTTTTCTGAATCAAGAACTATCGCATCTTCATGTTGTTCTGAAACAATGGCAAAGTCAGGAAGATTAGAAGAGTAAAGTTCTAACAACTTGCAAATTAGCCAATTTTTTTGATAATCGAATTTACTTTGTGTTCTGGATCCTACAACTTCTCTTGGACAAGACAGTAAAAGATTCTTTAAGGGAATTTGTTCTGCCATATAAAAAAGAGATTTTAATAATATTTAAAGATTGTTGGTCCCCTTTAATCTTTCATTAATATGCTTATGTTTATTCTCCATAACCCCTTTAATTAAATCTTTTGGTAAACCAAATTGCTCATGTGCCTTTTCCGCTATTTCGTCTAATTTTTCTTTTGAATCTTTCAGTCCTTCTTTAATAAATTTTTTTGTGTTTTTCTCATTGTAAAAATGTTTCAATAATTTTTGCATAATTAAATAAGCATTATATGAAGTGATTGGTGCCATTAATCCATCTAATAAGGGATTTGCTGTTTTTTCAATAAGTGTTTTTCCGCTATCTTTTAATTGTTCAATGTATCTTGGGCTATAATGATTTAATGCATTTCTTATTTTATTCAAAAGAGAGATTTCTTTCCAAAATTTTTTAGCTATTTTCAATTTTATTAAATTAGGATTATTTTCTCCAACAAAATCTCCCAAACTCAATTTTGATAAATCACTTTTTTCATTTTTTAATAATCTTAATAGTTCATATTTTAGAACATATTCACAACAATTTACAGAGCAAGAGATACTCGCCTGATACATACCAAGATTATAAGAGAGATAAGATTGTTCAGCAAATCCATAAATCAGTTCATTCATATCATACCACCATTCTTGATGTTCATATAAATCAGAAACTAAAACATGGGGTTCTGCTGCTTGAATAAAATGTCTCTCTGGAGGAATTATTTTTTTTGGATAAAATTCCCCATTATCATGTTCTGTATAGGTATTGGAAATATCATAGTATTTTTGTTCTATCAATTCTTTTTCACTTTTTTCTCGAGGTTTTATTTGTGAGTATATTTCATGAATTTTATCTTCAAACAATTCTTTAAATTGGATCCCAGAAGAATTGGCCCAAAAAACATAGATTGAATTTCCCATCTCAAATAAAATGTCTTGATCTATTCCCAAATCAAATTCATTATTTAAAATCAAGATTAGCTCAAAAAACTGATTTTGGACAGCATAATGATCATATCCCTTGAAGGGATTATGTAAAAAATTATTCCTTTGGACTTGGATAAACTCAAGAGTATTTTTAATGGTCTCAATTTGTTCTTTAGAAAAATTTTCATTCTGTTTCAAAAGAAGAATTAATTGGTTTTTTGGATATTCAAATTTAGTCTTAAATTTGTTTTCTGAATAATATTCCTCTACATATTTTTTCCAATTTTTTTTGAGTAAACAAAGCTTCATCATTAATTCAAAAAAAGGTCCAAATAGTGAATAATGTACTTGAGTAGATGATAAACCCGGAAAATTGGAAAATAATATCAATTCAAGGAACTTGTCCAGTGTTTTTGCTCTATTTTGGAAAAAAATTTCTTTTTGCTTGTTGTCAAAATTCAGAAGTTTTTCATAATCTGCGTAATACTCTTTTGCTTCACCGATTATTTCTTTAAAATTTAAATAAGATTTTTCACTCATTGATTTATTAAGGGATTTTTTTATTTAAACTTGATTCTTTTTAGGATTTTTGTCCCATTTTCAATTCGATATATTTTTGTTTGATTTCTATTTCTTCCATAATTAACATATATTCCATACTTATAAGAGAAGATTGGATCTTGATGACCCACTTTTTCTGCTTGCTCGTGATTCATAGTCATTCCCCCAAGGACAATTAAATCTTTATCTCTCCCTATTTTGTCTTTATTCCATTCTTTTTTGCATTCTATAACAACTAAATTCGGGTTCTCCAGAGTATTTTTCCAAATGATAATATCTGGTTTGATCTGATTTATGTTTCCTTCAGGAGTAATTGTCTTTTTTGTTTCAGTAATGCCAGTATAAAGATTATGTTGCCTGTTATATTCTGTATCTATTCTATGTTCAGGAAATTGGAATCTTAAATAACCTGCAAAATAAGAGTTTATTGTAACTTCATTAACATCATCATCAAATAATTCTTGATGCTCATTATATAATTTATCTAAAGAGAAATTTATTTTTTGAATTATCTCATTTATCGTGTACATTTTATTTTTTAATTTAATTGTTCAAGTAAGTTTTCTTCAAATAAATTTTCTTCGTCTTGGTTATAAAATCTTACTCCAATTAATCTAAAATCCTTATTTTCATATTTTGTTAAATCCTGTATTTTTGCAGACTCTTTGATTTTCTTTAAAAATTTCTGTTTCCATCCATCTTTTCCAGTCTCAAACTGCCCATCATTACCTTTAAATTGAGGGCCTTTGGGTTCTATGAAGATTTGATAAGAAATTTCTTCTTTATTTTTAGATTTCATAAATAAAACAAAATCAGGAGCAAATGCTTGACCATCTTCAAAATCATATATTTTGAAATGCATCTCGTTTCTCACAAGGTATAATTCTTTGTAATCTTCGAATTTCTTTTGCTCAATCAATTTTTCAATAAATCTAACACAAAATTTCTCTTGATCTGTTCCATAATTTGCATTAAATACATACCATTCTTTATCTTGCAAATATTCAATTTCTCCTTTTGACCTTTCAGAACCTTTCTTTACTCTAATTGTTTTATCAAAAAATATTGGCCCTTTTTCTTTTTCTCCAAAGGCCTTTTTGGCAAAAAATTCTTTTGTTCCTCTATACCTTGAATAATTACCCCTCATAACTTCATTTATATTTTTTAGCAAGGTAACTAAAGCATCTAATTTTTCTTTGTTAGAAATTTCTCTTTCTTTTTCTGCAATAAGAAAATCTATTTTAATTTCTTTCAAAAATCCAGATTTTAAAATTAAATCATTCATTGAATCTAAATTTGGAAGATATTTTTTTATTCCAATTTTATCATTTCCAAACTGAAAGACTTTTGAGATTGCATTTTTTATTATGTGCGGTTCAATATCTGAAATTTGTATGGTCTTTGGTTTTTTAATTATAGAAGAATTATCATATTTTTCATCCCCCAGAGCCTTACTTATATCTCCCTTGCCAGAATAGATTTCATAAACCATATCTTTATCCTTATATCCTAAATCTGAAAAAGAATTAATTTTTGAAGTATCTTTCAAAATAGGTTTGTTAACATAAATTTTCGCATTTTTATAAAAAGTAGATTTTTTGAAGGAATCTTTTATTTTAAGTTCTTTTTCCTCAAGACCAGTTTCACCAAGACCCTCTCTTTCAAATGCTTTTTTTAATTCTGCAATATATCTTCCTTTATCTCCAGGATGGCAATGAAAATATAATTCTTCTAAAACTCTTAAATCGTGTTCAATGTCTAAATCATATTTTCTTAAATTTGCTTTTTGTGTAGGATCTAATTTAAATGGAAAATATCTTACCCCTCTCCCGACAAGTTGTGCCTCTGAAATTGTTGTCTTTGCTATTCCCCCAATAGTTCCTCCCCCAGAAGCTTGTTTATCTGAAATTCTAACAATGTCATAAAGATTCAAAACATCCCAACCCTCATTTAATTTTTGAACTGCAAAAATTACTCTTATCTTGTTACCCTTATCCTCTAAAGAATTGAGTAGATCTTGTTGCTCAATCACTTCTTCTGCATCTTCTTGTTTTATATTCTTTTTATCGAGATTTTCTTCATTAACATTCAAACAATGTTTCTTTGAAAAATTAATTTTAATTTTGTGCTCAATGAGATTTTCAAGAGATATTTTTTCTTTTTCGTAAAAGTCAAAAATCTTTTTAATAATTGGGTGACCTATTCTTTTTTTAATATCTTCAAGATCTTTCTTTTTTAACTTATCAATAATCTCATTGAAGTATTCTTGGTTATTTAGTGATTCTTTAATTTCTTTTGTAGCTTTAAAAAGAATAACTGGTTTAAAATTGGTTAGATTTTCAGAATCTTTGAAAAGCGAAGCATATTTTTGAGCTATATCCTGCCTATATTGATTAATCAGAACTGCAGTAAGCATACGATATTTCTTATCTTCATCAACTCTGAAGATTTCAGGTTCTTTTGAGAATCCATCATTTCTAAAATCAATCAAATCATATTTGTAGATTAATTTGTCCATATATTTCTCTTTAATCTCTTGATTTTCTTCAATGCCCATTGTCGCAGTAAATTCAAGAAGAATATTTTCTTTATTTTTTTCAAGAATATTCTTTACTGTATTTTCCCAAGTTCTTTCCACTTCAAGGGTCTTTTGTTTTGTGTTGGCTTGACCATGATGGGCCTCATCCGATAAAAGGACTATTTTTTTATCCTTGAAGTATTCCAAAGTCAAAGAATTTTCTTTGTCAATATTTAAATCATCATGCAATTTTTGAATTGTTGTAAAACAAATATTTATTTCATCTTTATTTGTTCCAACAAAATCATTTACTTCTCTTATACGAATTTCTTTTCCATCAAATAAAATTTTCTGATTGAATAAATATTTTGAATGATTTTGATCAAGAAAATTATTTTTTGTTTTATTTATTATATTTTTAGAATTTACAAAAAATAGAAAATTATTATATCCCTTTTTATAAAGATATAAAATCAATCCCGCCATAATTAAAGTTTTACCTGAACCAGTAGCCATATTATAGAGCAATTGTGCAGGATATTGTCTTTCTTTAAATCGTTCAAAATAAGCCAATGAAATTTGAAATGCTTTCTTTTGATATTCTCTTAAATCAAACCTTTGATTTAAATTTTGAATCATTTCCTGTGGCAAGATTATTTCTTCAAGATTATCTTCTCCTATTCTTCTTAAGATTTTATCATAAAGAAATTGGTTTTGGCTTTGTGTTGTTTCAGCCATTTTAAATCTCTCCGTAGAACTTTTTATTCAAATCTTTTTCTTCTTTAGATACTTTAAACTGGGAGTCTTCAATTTCTGAATAATTTACATACAATTGATTTTTATTTAACATTTTAATGAGAATCTCTTTTTGGTTTTTTAATGGAATCTTTTCAAATTCTTTTTTATTATCATTGAATTTTTTAATTTCAACATCATAATTCAAGAAATATTTATTACACATCTCTTCCCAGATTTTTAATAAAGATTTTGTATCTTTTGAATCTCTTATTTTTTCAATTGCTTCTTCATTATATTTCATCAATTCACAATAAACAAAATCGCCCCCACCTTTCCAATTAACCACTTTAGAGATTCCCGCTTGATCTCCCTTAAGAACAGAGTTTATTCTTTCAAGTTGTGTTTTAATTTGATTTTCTATTTGTTCTATAAGAATAAATTGTCTATTCATTTTTAATGCAGTTGCCCCCGTAGTCCCAGAACCTCCAAAAAAATCTAAAACAATATCTCCTTCTTGTGTGGTCATATCAAGAATTCTCTTAATCAATAATTCTGGTTTTTGACCGGAAAATGCAAGATATTCTTTATTTGAACCCTGAAGATTCGGAATATCTTCCCATAAATTATTAGCAATCTTCCCCTCATTGTTTCTTTCATTCCAATATGCTTTTTCTCCCATTGTATTCCCTTCAAGGAAAAGTCGTCCATCATTTTCTAATGCCTTTAACTTTTCTTTCTTCATTCTCCATCCTTTAGCAGGACATTTCCAAATTTTCCCATTATTATCTTTATAGTCATAAGTTGTTTCCGGCCCCGGCCCACCAGTTTTTTGTAAGGGATATAACCTATATCGGCCCCTCCCATCTTTATCGTCATATTTGTACATTAATTTTGTCTTTTCAGATAAAGGTTTATAGACCTGATGAAAATCGTAATGATTTGATTTGCTATACCATAATATTGAATCAACATCATTTGATAAATTTCTTGATACAGTTTTCCCACTTGAAGTTCTTAACCAAGAAATTTGGTTTATGAAATTCTCTCTTTCAAATATTTCATCCATTAAAACTTTCAAGTACCCTAATTCATTGTCGTCACATTGCACAAAAATAACTCCTTTTTGATGCAGTAATTTTTTAGCAATTTCTAATCTATTCTTCATAAAAGTTAACCAAGTAGAATGATTAAAAGAATCATTATATTTGAAAGAATCACTTCCGGTGTTATAAGGGGGGTCTATGTAGATTAATTTAATTTTTTCTCTAAAAACTCTTTCTAATGAGTGAAGAGCCAGAAGATTATTTCCTTTTATAATTAAATTATCTTTTATGTTTCCAAATTCATCTTTTTTGAATTCTTTTATTTTTTCTTCTCCTTTTTGAGTGTATCTTTTTATGTTTGTTAAAACTTTGGGTTCAAATAAATTATCTATTTCATCTTTGGCTAAAATTTCATTAAAAAATATTTCATTTCTCTTTTTATCTTCTTCAGTCATTCCCCCTTCCAAAACACAATCTTTAAATGGCCAAACAAGAGAGACTTCTCCTCTTTCATTCAGATATTTATCATCTATGTTTAATCCAATCTTCGACTCAAATTTAGTGATAGAATTACTAAACACATTCTTATCTTGAATGTATGCCACAAATTTATTTATGTTAAAAACCCAGTAATCTTTTATTTTTTCAAAGAAAGATTCTCTTATTTGTTTGTTTTCTATTAAAACTTCAATTAACTCTTTATCTATTTTAGAAGCAGAAGAGATAATTTCTGATTTAATTAAATCTCCCTCTTTATCAATAAATCTGGAATTTTTCCTTAAGACTTCAATTAATAAATCATTAAATTTACTTTCCATTATTATATAAAGTTTCCTCCCATTTTTAATGTTTTTGTATTTCTCATTTCTCCCATTCCTCTATAACTGCTTTGAGTATCTTGTCGTCTCCCTTAACATTGCATAAGTCTTCATAAAAAGTGTTAATGTCCTTTTTCCAAGAGAGTATTTTTTCTATTCTTCCTGCAACGGTGTTTATAACATTTTTTCTTGGTTGGGCATTGTCTATTTTTTCATCAATTTTTCCAAGATTTATTGTACCTCTTAAAGCCACAAAACCAATCGCTACTTTTATCTTATCTAATGGGATATTATTTTCTTTTGAAAAAGCCCTTTTGTATGTTTCAAGTTGTTGTCTATGGTTAGATGCCTTTGAGTCATTTTTATCTGTTTTCCAATCAAGGATCAAATATTCCTCATCATTTTTGAAAATTGCATCAATTTTCCCAACAAATAAAATTTCTTCTTCAGAATCAATTAAACTTTTTACAGGAATCTTAAATTCTTTTTCTACTCCCACAACATTAGGATATTCTTTCTTAATTTCTTCATAAATTGATTTAACATTCTCTGCATAAGGTTTCAAATCATCTCTTATTTCTGTTTCCTGCCCCTGAATTAAATTCGCCGCATATAAATGAACTTCACTTCCAATATTCAAATTTTCACTAAAGTCACTTAACTTCAAGATTTTTCTTTTCAAGAATTCCAAAGGATCTTTTTCAAGAAGACTATAAGACATTTGAGATAAACTATCAAAATAAGATTTAATAAATTCTTTAATCCAACCTTTTTCTTGCTTCACTAATTTTTCAGCTTCATCATAATTTCCTTCTAAAAATAAATTAAAAGCTTTCTTACATTTCTCTTCAACATCAACTCCTTCAACACTTTCAACCTCAAAATCTTCCTGTACAGATTTATCGTTTAGATAGTTTTCTGGTTTTTCTGTGATAATAAACAACTTTTCTTCAGCTCTCGTAAATGCAACGAAATCTATTCTTAATGCTTCTTCTTCTAATTCTTCCTTTACATTAATTCCTTCTGATTTCAAAATGGCTTCAACAACTAAATCTTGAAAATTTGTATTGTCTTTTGGTTTGTGTGGCAGATAAATAACATAATTAAATTCTTTCCCTTTAGATTTATGAACAGAGATTATTGTAATATTCTTTTCTTTATCTGAATCGTTTCCCCTCATATCTGAAGACTCAATATAATCAATTAAATTTTTTAGATTAATTTCTTCAAGAACTTTCATTGCTTCATTATATGATTCTTTCACATTCATTGCTGCGAGAACATATTCTTGGCCATAAGAAACAGAAATAGGAATAATAAATTCTTCAAATAAAAAATTTATGTCTTCCATTGTTTTATCCTCTCTCTTAATTTTTTGAATTCTTCACTTTTTTCAAAAATCTTTTCGAGTGTCAAATCCTTATCTTCAGAGATCGAAAATGCTTCTTGAATTTTTATTGGTGAGAAAACACTGAACATTGAATTACGGATGTCATTTAGATCATTACTCAAAAGGCCTTTCAAAAATCTAACGATGTTATCTTTTGCATCTTCTGAAGCAGAGAAATAAGTAGATGAATGATCAATCTTTCTATTTTTCATCTCTTTGGATAATTTTAAAATTTGGGTATTTGTTCTTGCAATTATAGCTACTTTTTTTCCATCTTCAGATAATTGTTTTGCGAGTTCGCAGGCTCCTGCATAGATTTTATCCTTTTCTAAATTGTAAATGACAGGCTTTTCAAAATGATCATCTTCAGGATTTTTTAAACTCTTTAATTCTTCTTGGTGTGAGGGTTCTTTTGTTTTAGAGATAAAATCCTCTTTTGCATAATCTAAAATCCCATTATAACTTCTGAAGTTTTCTCCTAATACAAATTTGTTCGAATCTTGGAACTTTTCAAAATTCAAAATTGATCCCCCTTGAAATCCAAATATTGCTTGTTTCTTATCTCCTACAGCAATAAACTTTTCACAGGATTTAAGAACTATTTCAGTTTCTATTTTGTTTACATCTTGTAATTCATCAACTAAAACATACTTGAATTTAGGTGTTTTTTTCAATTTCAAAAATTCAATTAACATATCTGCATAATCTATCCCTTTACTTGATTTTATCTTTTCATAATGTTTAAAGATTTCAATAAAATCCTCTGCAAACTTGTCCATTTCTTCTTTTGTGTATTTCTCATTTTCCTCTAAAAATTCCTTAACCTTTTCTAATTCAACATCTTCGGGGAGCATCCCAAAGCTCTTAAGATATCTTATCAGATTTTCCATTTTTGGCACAATTGTATCAATAAGATATTTATCTGCATAATTTAGGACCTCGTTTTCCTTTAGAAATTTATAAATCGAATATCTCAATAAATTTGAAGAGATGATATTTTCATCCTCACAATAGAGTAAAGCATAAGAGTGAAAAGTGTGCACATTTATTTTTGAAATATCTACTTCCAAGGCCTTTTCTTTAACTGTTTTTAAAAGCCTGTCTTCTAATTCTTTTTTTGCCTTATTTGTGAATGTTAAACACAAGATTTCTTCAGGTTTAATCCCATGTTCAATCAACCAAAAATATTTATAGACTAATAAAAAAGTCTTTCCTGTTCCAGGATTTGCAGCTACAAGGATATTTCCATCTTGATTTATTATACTCTGCTTCTCATGATTTAAGTTTGAATAATCTAATCCCATTATGGTTAAATGAGAAATAGTTTTTATTTAAATTTTGGGATAGAATCTTTTATTATATTAATGAGTTCTAACTGGCCCCTTCCAAACTCCGTCAAATGGCCTTCTTTCTTTAACTTAAGGCAATCTTGTTCTATTTCATTAAGAAGTTGTTTAAGATTTCCTAAATCCATGAATACAACATAAGAATTCTTTTTTTAAAACCAAGCGACAACCTACTTGTGACACAATTAAAGGTCTGAAATTCTTAATGCTTCTTTCAATATTTCTTTGCCCTTCTTCGTGATTTTATAAAATTTAAACGCTCTATCTTCTGGATTTGTGCATATAATTAAACCCTTTTCTTTTAGTTCCTTAATTGTTGCAGAATTATGAGATTTATACTGCTTTAAAGATTTCATTATCTCTGGTTGGCTTAATTGAGAGTGTTTTGATAACAAGTTTAGGGTTTCTTTTCTTCTTTTTGCACGTGCGACAAAGCTAATCAATTTAGGGTCTGCCATGTCTTAAATCAGTTACAAAACCTTTTATTTTGAGGTTACATTATGAGTTACGAAAATAGAAACGTTTAAAAAACTCTAAACCCTCAAAGAATCATGACTCAAAAAAAGAAAATGTCTATAAAACAGGCCCTAATAATCGGAGGTATCATGTTGGTTCTTGCAGCAATTTATCTTTCAATATTAATTCATAACGATAATAATCCAAAAATGAAAAACGCAGAGATAACCTCTTTAGATAATAAATTAATTTATTCTATTACAAATCGAGATTCATTTACTTGGACAAATGTTTCTATCATTGTGAATGATTATTACAATTGTGGAGAATTTGGAGATGTGGCTCCTGAAGAAGAAATTCAATTAATTGCTTCAAGTTGTGGTGATTTCATTACAAAATACTCTTATGTTTCAAAAATTAAACTAATTTCTGATCAAGGAAATTTAGAATTTGGAAGGCCTTAAGATTTCTCTCTTTCTTCTTTTTTTCTATTTATTTCTTCTTGCATTTTTCTAAATTGTTCTTCCCCTTCTTGATTAAAGTTTAATTCCATAGGGATGTCTCTTGGCTCCCAATTCCTTGAATTCTCTTCAATACGTTCTGTATAACCTCTATCTTTACATTTTGTCTTGAGAAAGAATATAATTGCTCTTGTGTCCCCTTCCCTTATTTTCTTTTGTAGATAAATTTCTGCCTCATCATAGATTCCTTCTTGTATTTCATGACAGGCTCTTTCAAATTCTTTATCTGTTTGTCTCCAACGTTCATAAGTTCTTCTGTGTATTCCAACCTGCCTACAAGCATAAGAAACATTAAATGCAGATTCCATTAAGAGAGTTATAAAATTAGATTTTTTCTCACGAAGTCTAAACTTACCTAAAAAAATATATCTTTCTTCTTTTTCTTTTTTCCTTGAAAAATGCGACATTTTTGGACATTTTTTCTTTACTATTAAATTGATTTTTAAATATATAAAGATCGATTAAATTTCTTCTAAATCTTTTTTCCTTTGATCAATTAGTATTTCTATTTTTTCTATAGCGTCTTTATTTTTTTCTTCCCATTCTCCGCCGATGTGATGACTATCCTCAATTTCTTTTGATTTCACTCCTAGAATTATTGCCTCTTTTGATAGAGGGTCTTGTAAAAGGGCTACATGTTGAAAGGGCATTCTTGCAATACACTCAAAATTACCTATTTTTAATCCAGGATATTTAACTTCCAAAATTTTCTTTCTTTCTAAAAATTTATTGATATTTATCATTTCTGCGATTTTTGCAGTTGGAGCAAAGGTTCTAAAATAAAACCTTACTTTTGTTCTATTTTTTGTTTTATGAAAAAGGGTAGATCCATCCAAATATTCTTGTTTATATCCCTTCCAGTTTTTAGGAGTAAACTCCAACCATCGTTTATCATGTTTTAGTCTTTCTTCAAATTTTTTTGAGAATTCCTTAACTTCGCATTCAAAAATAAAACAATGTGCATCTACAATAAAAGGAGAATTTTTTCCAAAATCGTACCCACTGATTAAGTTTTTTACTTCCTCTCTTCTTTCAGGAATAAGTTGATATATCTTAATGGGATGAGGGATAATATAAATAAAACCATACTTTTCCAACCTCTTTAAAGACTTACAAATCCCTGCAATAGAAGATTTTGTATCTTTTGCGAGATTTTTTTGATTATAGGTAATATTTTTGTAAACCATTTTTAATATTTCCATATCCATTTTAGTTAACGGAAGATTTTTTGAGGAAAAAATCTCTTTTTTAAGATTCATTTTCAATAAGTTCAAATTCTATTCGAACCCCTCTTTTTGCAATTGTAATGTAACCTAAATCAGAAAATATTTGTAAAATCTCTCTAGCTTCTTCTTTTGTAATGCAAAAACATCTGCATATTTTTGAGTTATATTTGTTATAGGGTAAATAGCCAATATTTGAATTACCTTTAATGTCTCCGTAGGCTTCACCAATTTTTATTAAAACTTTTCCATAAAGCCCTTTTAATGCATCCTTAAATATCTTGGTTTTTTTCTCCATTAGTCTTATCCCGAGGCTCTTTTTGAGCCTCTTCTTTTATTCCCATTAATCTGTTAATCCATGAAGGTAATTCGTCCATAAGAAAAAGATAATTTTATTATTGAAAAATGCTTTAAAATTAACACATGGATAAGACAAAGGTGGTAAAACCCAAAAAAGAATCCCTTTCATTAATAGTATTAATGATCTGTTTTAAGAATTGGATGACCTTGAAAGAAATTAATCAAAAGCTATATGGAAAAAAATCAAAAAATTCAAACGACAAAATAGAAAAAATTGTTGGAAAACTTTATAAGAATCACCTTCTAGAAAAATCACTTTATACAAATAATCGTCCACGTAAAGGATATAGATCTGGAAAAATCCCCTTTAAGGAGATAAAACCTTTATTCCCAAAATTAACCCCTTCTCTTAAAAAAACAATTATTAAACTTTTCAATAATGAACTTTTTATAAAAAAATATTTTTTTCAAGAAAAATTAGATCTAATTATAACTGAACCGTTAAGAAAAGAATATTTAACTATGAATAACAAACAAATTGCAATAAAATTTCTTAAAGCAATAACAGATTTATATTTTAATTTGGGAATTGACAATAAAGATCTTCAGAAAATAAATATTTCAGAGTTTGATTTATTAACATTGAAGGCATATCTTGAGAGGTTTTCAAGCTTTGATTTTAACCCATTGATTTTTGAAAAATTTTATAATTTAGGACCTATTGATTAACTAACTCCTGCTTCTTTCTCTTAATCATTTCAAAGATTTCTTCATCCTGCATTAATATGTCCATCATTCTGTCAGCTCTACTTCTTGTTGTTTCTTGATCAATAATCTTTCTTGCGGTTTCTTCATCCAATGGAAGGCCACATTTTGAGCAGAATTTATTTGTGCAAGGATTTTCAAAATTACACCTTAAACAATTTTTTGGTTTAAGTGGACTTTCAGTTTCTTCTTTCTTTATTTCAATTCCGTTTGTTCTTAATATGGCCTCATCCGTGTCTTTCCCACTCATGTGGATATATACGCTGGCCATCTTGGATCCTTGGGCCCAGCCCAGATAATTTTTCATATTTGCATCTGATAAAGTTTTGGCGAGAATAGTAGCCCGGGAATGGCGAAGGAGATGGGGATAGACTCGTTTTTTTATTCCTGCTTTTTTAACGCAAGTTCTTAAAATATTTTTAATTCTTGCATAACTTAAGAATTCATTGTTCGGCCCAATCCACATTGGAGCTTCTGGATTATCTCCTATTGGATGATTGTTCAACCAAATTTGTAAAAAAGGAGCAGATTTAATTAAAAGAATTTTTCTCATTCCTGTTTTTCCTTTTACCGTTATCCTTACTCCAATTTCTTCGAATGAAACATGCTTAATTCTTAATGTGCCTACTTCTCCAACCCTACATCCAGATTCGCATAAAACAGCCATTAAAGCCTTGTCTCTTTCATTTTTCGCTGCCCTGATGATTTGCATCATCTCTTGTTCGTTTAATAATTCTTCAGGCATGAGTGAGTGAGATTTTGTGATTGCTAATGTGAAAAAGTCTACTTCCTCTGGATATTTTCTGGGCTCGTCTACTCCTCGAATATATTTGTAGAATTTTCGGAGCATTATTTTAATTCCCTTCTTTGTTGATTCTGCGAGATTAGATTGATTCATTTTTGCAAGAAGTGCTTTTACATCCTCTTTTACGACATCATCAAAATTCTTTCCTTCAAGTTGTCTGTGTAACCATATTACATCTTGTAAATATCGAGAAGTTTTTGAAATAGAGATATTCTGTGAAAGAAGTTCGTTCTTAAAACCTAATGCAATTTTAGAATTATGATCTGTTAGTTCTCCGCCCGGACTTACCCGCTCAATTGTTCGATCTAATCTCTTTTGGTAGTTGTGAATGTCTTTTTGTTTTTCCATGCCCTTGTAAAAATCGCTGAATATTTAAACAACGATTAAGGGCACAGTCGTGAAAATTCACGCCCCGACCGAGAATCGAACTCGGGACTCAACCGTGACAGGGTTGTGTTTTAGCCACTAAACTACCGAGGCAGGCTATACATTAAAGGTGAATATTTTTATTTTTAAAGTTTTGGGGAAGAAGTTTTTGTAATATTTATTTTATTTTTCCAAAAGATTTTTAAACATTTTTTTATTTGTATAAAACATGAGAGGTGGTAAAGCAATAATCATATTGCTAAATGCTATTTTTGTTTTTGTTGTTTTATCGTCGGTGAATTTTGTTTCTTATATAAATAAAAAAGAATTTTCCGGGAGATTTACTTTTGAAGAGAATGCATGGGAC
>Ga0265297_10006380_pt1 | contig 17192 bp, 14 predicted proteins | sample Munlanlwell13791_FD_192502 | JGI IMG/M metagenome (GOLD analysis project Ga0265297, IMG submission 192502) | Leachate microbial communities from a municipal landfill in Southern Ontario, Canada - Leachate well 137-91 | ecosystem: Engineered > Solid waste > Landfill > Unclassified | place...
AGATTGTTTCGGAAAAAAAGGATAGTCGCGAGAAAAGAAATGAAGCAGCGCTCGGAGCAATTGAACAAATTAAAACTAAATTTGGCGAAGGAGCAATTATGAGATTTGGCGATGTCCAAAAAACTAATGTTGATGTAATTTCAACCGGTTGCTTATCGCTTGATCTCGCTTTCGGGATTGGCGGAGTGCCGCGCGGCCGAGTAATTGAAATTTATGGTCCAGAGTCGTCTGGCAAAACAACGCTTGCTCAACATATTGTTGCCGAGGTTCAAAAAACTGGCGGGATTGCTGCTTTTGTTGACGCCGAGCATGCATTAGATCCGGAATATGCCGCTAAAATTGGAGTTAATATTAAGGATATGCTCCTTTCGCAACCAGATAGCGGTGAACAAGCCTTAGAGATTGTTGAAACTTTGGTTCGCTCTAATGCGGTTGATGTTATTGTCATAGATAGTGTCGCGGCCCTAGTCCCTCAAAAAGAGATAGAAGGTGATATGGGTGACCAGCATATGGGGCTACAAGCGCGTTTAATGAGCCAGGCGCTTCGAAAATTAACAGCGATTGTCGGCAAAACTAGAACGGTTGTTATTTTTATTAATCAGATTAGAAATAAGATTGGGGTTTTCTTCGGTAACCCTGAGACTACAACTGGTGGTAATGCTCTTAAATTTTATTCTTCCGTTCGGGTTGAAATAAGAAGAGCGGCGCAAATTAAACAAGGCGAAAAGATTATCGGCAATCGTGTTAAAGTAAAAATTGTTAAGAATAAGGTCGCCGCTCCGTTTAAGGCTTGTGAATTTGATATTATGTATAATGAAGGGATTTCTTTAGCCGGTGATTTAGTTGATTTAGGAGCCGAGACCGAAGTTATTAAAAAAAGCGGTAATTCCTATGCTTTTGGTAATATTAAATTAGGGCTCGGTCGTGAAGCCGCTAAAAAATTCTTAAAAGAAGATAAGAAACTAATGGCGGAAATCAGGAAGGCGATTTTAGCCTCGCTTAAGAGCAAAGAAGTAGAAGAAAATAAATAATAAATAATAATATTAAGCGCCCCCTGCGGGGGCGCTTTGAGTATCTCTAATACCTATGGCTAAAAATATTGTTAAAAACTTTGTCATTTCAGTCGGCGGATCGTTAATTGTCACGGAAAACGGAATAGATGTTTCGTATTTAAGAAAATTACGAGTTTTTATTTTAGAACAAGTAAAAAAAGGAAATAGATTTTATTTAGTTGCTGGTGGAGGAACAACAGCTCGAAATTATATTAGTTCGGCAGAGCGGATAACTAAAGTCGCTGATAAAACTAGAGATTGGTTAGGAATTAGTGCGACAAGTTTAAATGCGCAATTACTTAAAACAATTTTTGGCACCTATGCCTATAATCAAATAATAAATAATCCAACGAAGCGAGTAATAACAGATGATAAAATAGTTTTAGCTTCTGGTTATAAGCCTGGTTGGTCAACGGATTATTGCGCTGTGCTCTTAGCGAAAAGTCATAATATTGATTTAGTAATCAACTTATCGAATATTGATTACGCCTACAATAAGGATCCAAATAAATTTTCTGATGCCGTAAAATTAGAAAATATTTCTTGGCCTGATTTTCAAAATATTGTCGGGCGAGAATGGCATCCCGGACTCCATGCTCCGTTTGATCCGATTGCTTCTCTTGAGGCAGCAAAAAATAAAACCAGAGTCTTAATTTTAAACGGCCATAATTTGAAAAATTTAGGAGATTGTTTAGCGGGGCGGAAATTTAGAGGAACAGTTATTAGTTAAATTTTTAGAACTTATAAAAAAATAAAAAAAGCTGTCCATTTGGGCAGCTTTTTTGCGAGATTTTATATCGTCGTTTTTTTTATTTTTTTAAAGCTTTTATTTCTGTTTTTATCTTAGAAAATATTACTTTTATTTCTGGTCTTCCGTCGATATTTATAACGTTATGCTTCTTTTGATAATATGCTAAAATCGGTTCAGTTTGCGCTTTATAAACTTGAAAGCGTGCTTTGATGGTTTTGGCATTATCATCAGAGCGCCCCGAGACTTTTGCGCGCAGAAGAATACGTGAAGTCGCTTCGGCAACACTTAATTCAATATTCAAAATAGTGTCAAGAATGATGTTGTTAGCCTGAAAAAATTTTTCTAATGATTTTGCTTGTTTTAAACTTCTCGGGTAACCGTCAAAAATAAGACCACGGCTGAGATTTTCTAAGGCATTCTTTTCAATCATCTGAATTACTAAAGAATCGGGAACTAGTTTTCCGCTGTCTTGGTATTTCTTTATTTTAGCGCCGAATTCTTCGTTTTGTAGTTCTTGGCGTAAAATATGGCCGCTCGAAAGATGGGCTAGACCGTATTTTTTGGCAATTAATTCTGCCTGAGTTCCTTTTCCGGCTCCCGGGGGGCCGAAGATAATAAGATTAATCATAGTTAAATGTTTTTTTATGGTTACTAATCAATTATAACTAAAATAAAAGAAAATACAAATATAAAAAAGGGGCTTAGAGTAGCCCCCTTAAGATTATTTTTAAATGACTTTCATTGTCAGACTTAATAAACTGGTTTCAGCTTCAGCACTAGAGAGAATATTTTCAGGGAAATTTACTATTGACTCTATTTCCTTTTTCAATGCTGCTCGGGAAATATATCCGAACTGCCAACTAGTGACTGCGCCCCTTATTTTCTTTAATTTTTCTTCTTTTAAATTTGATATCTCAAAGATATTTTGAATCAAATTTTCAAACCTAAAAGTGTCAACAGAAAGACCTTTACTATTATAGTTAAGAATCATCTTTTTTAAATCCTCAGCCTCAAGTTCTTCAGTAAAAATAAATGATAATTCGAATAAAAAATCAGATCGTCTCTCGTCGATGTTTATTTTTAAGGGAATTTCAAAATCAGTCATTAGTAATTCGGCGATTGGCAGAGACCAATCTTTTGGCAACTCAATAGTGCAATGAGAAATTTTTTTATAACTAACCCAAATGGGTTTCTGATAAATTTCCCATTTTCCGTTGGGGAAACACAACAAGATAATTTTTGTCTTATCCGGAGGGAATACAGTGACTTTTTTATGAACCACAATCCAGTTGATAAACAACAGAATAACCATCATCAAAAATTCTAAGTGACTGATTCTGTCTAAGTTACAAAACACTTCCTCGGTCGGCCGAAAAATCGAAATGCCAACCACGTAAAGAACGAATAAAAACAAAGGGATTGCAGCTGCCCAGCCAATTGGATGGAGGGCAATAAAAAGGAAATACTTTTTTAGGATTTTTTTCATGATTTTTTTTTGTTTTAAAGGTTTAAAAAATAATATTTTAGGTTAATTACAAAAATCACCTAAAACTAAAATAGAGGAGTTTAGATGAATTTAGCAATTAACCCATTCGCCATAAATAGCGAAAACCTTGTTTGTCAAAGATCTTGGTTAACAAAATAATATATCACAATATCAAATTTCAGTCAAGGATTTAAAATATAACAAAAATCAGGCCAAAAGCCCGATTTTATTACGTGCGCCGTGCAGGATTCGAACCTGCGACCATCTCCTTAAGAGGGAGCTGCTCTACCAGCTGAGCTAACAGCGCAATATTAAGTTGTGTGGCGGGGGCGGGAATCGAACCCGCGACCTTAGCGTTATGAGTGCTACGCTCTAACCAGCTGAGCTACCCAGCCATATTTCTTGTGGACCGCCTTTGCTAAAGCTTCGACGAGTCACGGACCGCCTTCGCTAAAGCTTCGACGGTCAAGGTGCGCCCGGCAGGATTTGAACCCACAACCCCTTGGTCCGAAGCCAAGTGCTCTATCCAGTTGAGCTACGAGCGCAAATAACACGCCCTCACCAAGGATGTGTTTATTATTTATTTTTCAGGACGCGTCTTATCTATTGCCTTTTAAAGCCTGCTTTAGGTTGTAGCCGGTTTTAAATTTGGCTACTTTTACTTCCGGGATAGTAATCCTCTCGTTCGGTTTTTGCGGATTAACACCACCGCGAGCATAACGAACACGAGCTAAGAATGTACCGAAACCGGCAATTGTTACTTCGCGGTCGCCCTTTAACTCAGAAATGACGGTGTCGGTAAAAACATCAATCATTTTTTCGGCCTGTTTTTTGTTCAGGCCCTCGACATCATGATAAATTTTGTCGATGAGTTGTGCCTTGTTCATATAATTATTATATTTAAGCTTATATTAAGCTAAATTGAATTAATAATCAAGACCCTTTGCTTTAGCGAGCGTATTCGGTCACTCGCATTTCTCTAATTACGTTAACTTTAATCTCCCCTGGGTATTTTAACTCATTTTCTATCTTTTTTGCAATATCTCTAGCCAAATTATGAGCCTTAAGATCATCAATTGCTTCTGGTTGAACAAAGACCCTAACTTCACGTCCGGCTTGAATAGCATATACTTTTTCAATTCCTTCAAATGATAAGGCAATCTTCTCTAACTCTTCAAGGCGTTGAACATAGTTTTCGTAGTTATCGCTTCTTGCTCCTGGACGAGCGGAAGAAATTGCATCGGCAACCTTAACGATAACAGAAATAAGTGAGGCCGGTTTATCATCATGATGCGTTTCAATCGGGGCAATAAGTTCAGCCGGTAAATTAAATTTCTTAGCGATATCACGACCGATATCAGTATGATTGCCCTGGACTTCATGGTCAACTGCTTTTCCGATATCGTGAAGTAAACCGCCTTTTTTCGCGAGAGTAACATCAGCCCCAAGTTCGGCTGCTAACATCGCTGATAAGTGAGCAACTTCAATTGAATGGCGTAAAATATTTTGGCCATAGCTGGTGCGGTATTTTAAACGGCCGATAATCTGCACCAGCTTCGGATCAAATCCAGTAATCCCAACCTCGTACATCGCTTCTTCTCCTGCTTTCTTAATATCAAGAGCAATATCTTTTTTTGCGTTTTCAACCGCATCCTCAATTTTTGTCGGATGAATTCTTCCGTCTTTAATTAAATAATCTAAAGTTTTTTTCGCGATATGACGTCTAATTAAAGAAAAGCCGGAAACAGTAATTGCGTTTGGCGTATCATCAACAATAATTTCAACTCCGGTCATATTTTCAATCGCCTTAATATTTCTCCCTTCACGTCCGATAATTCTTCCTTTCATTTCGTCGTTAGGAAGATCAACCGTTGTCGTTGTTAATTCAACAGTATAGTTTGAAACCATTCTTTGCATCGCTAAAGCTAAGATATCTTTTGCTTTGTCGGAGATTACTTCCTCAGCTTCATTCTCTAACTTATTAATGCGGACAACTAAATCTTCAGCGCATTTTTCTTCCTCCGCTTTTAATAAGATTTCTTTGGCATCCTCTCTTTTTAAGCCAGAAATCTCCTCTAACTTAGCCGATTGCTCTTCTTTAATCCCTTTAATTTTTTCTTTTATTTCTTGGACTTCGTTTACCTTATCGTATAATTTCTGTTGCTTTTCTTGGAGGTCAAGCAGTTTTTGAGAGAAAGAACTCTCTCTCTGTTCTAGTCTTTGTTGTAATTGATGAATCTCGTTTCGTCTAGTTGCTTCTTCTTTTTTTGACTCGTCAATAATTCCTAAAGCCTTATCCTGGGCTTTAAGTAAGATATCCTTTTCTTTAGTCTTTGCTTCGCTAACGAGTTTCTCCGCTTTCTCAGCCGCGTTGCTGATTTTGCTTCCAGCTGATTTTTTGTAGTAAACATAGCCAATAAAAAAACCACCTATAGCAAGAACGACAAACAAAACATAATTTAAAACGTCCATATTAGTTTAGTCTGTTTTAGAAGAAAAGTGGTCTAGGAGAGGTATATTTAATTGTGAAAAACAAGAAATAATACTTTGAATAAGTATGATTTTAGAAGATATTTAAGCTATTTTTTTTAATTTTTTTAGCTAATTTAAGATGAAAATTCAGAGTTGTCATAATAATGTTATCTTGCAAAATAATCTTTTTCTTTTGTCAGTATGCAGAATGTCTTGTTTTTCTCCACTTTTCTAAAAACAGTATTAATAATTAATTTATTATTTATGAGTTTACTTTAGCACGTCTTTCCCAGCTTGTAAAGCTTAAAAATATCTGTTGCTTGACGTAAAACAACATAAATGATACGATAATTTGAATATTTTAAGTAATAAAGTATTCCCTAAAGGTTTTGCCGGGTAGAGCAAAACGCAGTATTTTAAAAATTTTTAGTTATGGAAACTAACGAAATGTGTGCGGCTCTAGGCAGAGCGCATGAGTTTTTTTTGGTCCTAAAAAAAGCCGGTTTCAGCGATGAGCTTATTCAGGAAGTGATTAATTCTAAAGATAACGCAATGGCCAAAAAGATGTTGGCGGCGATATCGGTTAAAGCTGTTAAGAAAAGCAGTAGAAACATTCAAAAAACCACCTCTGTGTTAAGTGATGTTGTCTGGAATAACAACTCCTTTTTTCGCATTGTTCCCCCGCAACGTATTCTCCGCCTTATCTCCGGCGAAAACTCGCTCACCCTTAAGGCCCTAAAAGGCAAACGCCTTATCTATAATTCCAAAAGGACTTTTAAATCCTTTATTGATCAAAATTTTGTCAATTGGAATATGAATAAGAAGGGCATTGCTACTCCAGAAACATCGGTACAAGTTCATGAGATGGTGCAAAATGGCACATTCATGGATATATTTCGCACTCTGCCAGGTACATGGAACCAGAAATGGTTGTCGCAAGATCAAATAATTGAATTCTGCGAAACCTTGCCAAACTGGCTTCGTCAAGAAGGTTCCGCTACATTCTTTCTTACTAAGAAGGATGAAAGCAAACTAATTAACGAAGACAAGCCAGAAGATAATCTGGTTGTGGTCTACGTGTACGTGTTCGACGATGGTCTGGATGTCTTCGTGTATCGCCTTGAGGATGACGATGTCTGGTGTGGCGAGTCTCGCCATCGTGTTGTTTCCCCGCAACTTATGCCTTCGGTTTCTTGACCGTTGGCATTTGTTTCTTTGTCCCTTGGGTTCTTAGAACTTAGTAAAAAACTAAGCTCTTGGAATCCGAGGGATTTTTTTGTATAAACAAAAACACGACTTTTTTTCTAATTTTTTTCATGTTTACAATAAATTCATTATTTAAATAACTTCGTTTTAACATTGACTTAGAGCTAAAAATAAAGTAATGTTAAAGACATGAATATAACAGAACTCGCCAGAATATTAAGAATCAACCCCCAAGAACTTCGTGACTTATTGCCGGAGATGGGTTTTGCGATTGGGCAGAAAGCAATTAAGGTTGATAATAATACCGCCAAAAAAATTATTAAAGATTGGCCTTTTTTACGCCGAGAATGGGAAAAAAAGAAAATGGCGGCAGCCATTAAAAAACAAGACGAAGTTCTACCGAAAGAGACTAGGACTGTTCTTGTCCCACAAACCCTTTCCGTCCGTACTTATGCCGAGTTAGCCGGAATTCCTGTTAACCGTGTTTTAGCAGAGTTAATGAAAAACGGAGTCTTTACCTCGATTAATGAAAAAATTGATTTTGATACCGCTGCGATTATTGGACAAAACTTGAATTTGGATGTTCAACTCGCCGAGGCTAAATTGGAAGAGGGCGAAAAAGAGGAAAAAAAGCTCGAATCAATTTTAGCTGGTGAGAAAAAAGCGGATTTGTTGGATCGTCCCCCGGTCGTCGTTGTGATGGGGCATGTTGATCACGGCAAAACTAAATTATTAGATTCAATCAGAGAGACTGATGTTGTCGCCGGAGAAGCGGGCGGAATTACTCAACATATTGGCGCTTATCAAATTACTCGCAAAAATCAAATCATTACTTTTATTGATACTCCGGGGCATGAAGCCTTTACCGCGATGCGTAGCCGTGGCGCTAAAGTCGCTGATATCGCGATTTTAGTTGTGGCCGCTGATGATGGGGTGAAGCCCCAAACAATTGAAGCATTTAAAATTATTGAAGCAGCGGGTATTCCGTATATTGTTGCAATTAATAAGATTGATAAACCGGCAGCTGATGTTAATAAAACAAAACAAGAACTTTCGACTATTCTAAATATTACTCCGGAAGATTGGGGTGGAAAAATTATTTGTTCTCCTATTTCTGCAAAAGACGGCACAGGAATCCAGGATTTATTGGACATGGTTTTACTTGTTGCCGAAACGGAAGGAAAAAATTTACAAGCAAATCCAAATACGGATGCCGCTGGTACAGTGATTGAATCAAATGTTGATAAAACTGCGGGACCGCTGGCGACAATTTTAGTCCAAAACGGAACTTTGCGTGTTGGTGATCAGCTTTGTTTTAATGAAGTTGTTTATGGCAAAGTAAAATCCTTAAAAAATTATAAAGGAGATGAAATAATGGAAGCGGGGCCTTCGACTCCAGCCAAAATTTTGGGTTTAAAAATTTCTCCGGCGGTTGGTGATATTTTAAATGTTGGAGAAGGGGAGAAGGTAAAAATTAAAAAGATTAAAAGCTCTTCTAATGCGGCTGATGTTTTTACAACCAAATCTGATGACAGTGTTGATGATAAAACCCCGAAAGTAAATATTATTATTAAAACCGATTTTTTAGGCTCGGCTGAGGCGATTGAAGAATCATTACTTAAATTAAATGGTGAAAAAGTGCAAGTGTGTATTATTTATAAAGGTTTAGGTTACATTACCGAAGGTGATGTTAAGCGTGCAGAAGATTCAAACGCAAAAATTTTAGGGTTTAATGTTAAAACACCACCAACCGTAGAAACTTTAGTACGTGAAAAACAAATTACCATTAAAACTTTTTCTATTATTTATGATTTAATTCAGTTCGTTAAAGATGAGATGCAACTCTTGGTTAAACCGGAAATAAATAGAATTGATTTGGGTCGTTTGAAAGTTTTAGCGATTTTTCGAACAGAGAATAGTGCACAAATCGTTGGCGGGAAAGTTCTTGATGGAGTAATTCAAAATAATACCTTAGTCGAAGTTCACCGTGACGGTAATTTTATTATTGATGGCCGTTTAACAAGGCTGCAATCAGGTAAACAAGATGTAAATGAAGTCGAAAAAGATATTGAAGCGGGAATTAAATATGAAGGGAAGCCGGTAATTGAAGTCGGAGATATACTCGTTGTTTATAAAGAAGAAAGAGTAATTGATAAAATATAATATGGCCAGTTCCGACCGAGTCAATGAGCTTCTTTTAGAAGAGCTAGCTAAAGCAGTCAATCGCGAAGTGATGATTGAGGACGCGCTAGTGACGATTACGTATGTTGAATGTACGCCTGATTTAAAGCAAGCGAAAATTGGTTTTTCTGTTTTGCCTGATAAGTTGGCGGGGACGGCTATGAAGAAATTAACAAATTCAACGAGCCAATTAGTCGGGATTATTCGAGGAAGAGTAAAGCTTCGTCGTTTGCCACGCTTTATCTGGGAATTTGATTCAACGGAAAGGGAAGCAAGTAAAATTGAAAGCTTAATTTCTCAAGCCAATGAGGATTACGAGGATGATTAATTAATTATAGATAGGACTATATAAAGAGCCCAGTCAACACTGGACTTTTTTGTTTTTTAAGGCTAGAATAAGCAGTTATGAATAAGCGTGAAAAACTACAATTAGCCTACAAAAAATTGGCGGACTCTAAAAAAGTTCTGCTTGTTTCGCATGTTTCTCCGGATTCCGATGCGATGGCCTCTCTCGGTGCATTTTTAGAGATTACAAATAATTTAGGAATTGAGGCTGTGGCTTATGCCGAGAAAAAATCCGAAGGCGCTTTTAATTTTATTCCTCATGATAGCTTAGTCCAAGGAATTCCACCTCTTGATTTAAGAGAATTTGATACAATTTTTATTCTTGATTGTGGCTCAATCGCTCGCACGGGAATAGAAGATTCCCTCACTAGTTTATTAATGCTTGAGAAAAGCGGCGTCCCTTTGAAACGACCATATCTAATTGAAATTGATCATCATGAACCGCAGGATTCTTATGCTGATTTAGAAATTCGTTTGCCGGAAAAGGCTTCGACAACGGAAATTATTTATCATTTTTTGAAAGAAAATAATCTTGAAATAAATAAAATTCTCGCTAATTGTATTTTAATCGGGCTAGTAACTGATACGGGGCATTTCTTGCACGCCAATGCTTCTCAGGAAGCTTTATCCGTTTCTTCAGAGATGCTTCTTTGCGGCGCATCGCTACCAAAAATTATTAATCAAACTTTAAACAACAAAAGCTTTGCGACTTTAAAGGTTTGGGGGAAGGCGCTCGAAAACATTAAATATAATTCAGAAACTGGCCTTGCTTCATCAGCTTTGACTAAGCTTGAAATAGATAATTTATTAAGCCCGATTGAAAAAGAAGCCAATGTTGAGTTATTCGGTGATATTGTTTCGTTTATTAGTTATTTGTCAGGAGTCCATGTTGCCTTGCTGTTGCGAGAAGAAAAAGGCTTTGTGAAGGGGAGCTTAAGGACTAATTATGACGATGTCGATGTTGCAAAAATCGCCAAAGAATATGGCGGAGGAGGACATAAGCGCGCGGCTGGTTTTACTATTGAAGGAAAATTGCAGGAAACAGAGAATGGTTGGAAAGTAATTAAATAAGGAATTTTTTATTTAACGTTAGCATAGTTATTACCAAAATACTACATGCGGGTAAACGCCATACTCGCTTGTTTTTGGTTAATAATTAGTAGACATATGGCCGTTTTTGGCATACTGGCTGGAAAACCGCCATATGTGTGTGCACATTACCACCCACTATTGACAAAAAATAGTAATTCTGATATAATTATGAGAAGTAAAAATTAAATAAATTAGAGCAGGAGTGAGTTCTGTTCTTTAAAAATATTATATTAAACTTAAAAAAATCCGCATCATGAAGAAAATTTTAGTTTTTATTATTCCTTTCTTGGCTCAGATAGCTCAGTCTCAAGAAGCCAGAATCTCCGGTTTCGATTGGAGTTCAGAAAAATATATCATGACAAAGATGGAAGTCATGATAAATTGCCAAGGGATGGCAATCGACAGTATTAAATCTAGTTCTTACTCGAGTCAAGATTCACACTCTTGGCAGAAAGAACAAAAAGGTGGAGTCCTCGATTTCTCATCTTGGCAATGGGTGTCTGCTGAGATATCCGGAGACAATTCTCCGGAAGGAAATTTTGCCGTTATGGTTTACAAGTACAACGGAATAGTTCCCGGAACAGTGGGGGAGTACGCGATTTTCATTCTGGATCAAAAAGTCTCTGTGATGAGACTCATTGAGAGAGTTAACGATGCTTCAATATCTTCTAAAAATAATCCAATAAGTTTGAGACAACCGCACATCCTTCCCCGAGATAATGGTAAAGAGAAGCTTATTCCTCTTCAGAGTAGGACCAATTATTTACTAATGTTGGCTAACCGTTTGACTGATCAACTTGACACATCTTGTGTCAGCATCAGTCCGAGGACAGCGAATATAAGTAAAAATACTGGAGATGTGCTTATTCCTCTTCAGAGCAGGACCAATTATTTACTAATGTTGGCTAACCGTTTGACTGATCAATTTGACACATCTTGTGTCAGCATCAGTCCGAGGACAGCGAATATAAGTAAAAATACTGGAGATGTGCTTGCCCCTATAAAAACTAACTATGTAGCCAGGGCGTTTAATTTACAAAGGTTGTTAGACGCAAATGATTCTATTTTTCTGGTTGAACCTCTGCAAACCGAGCAATCATATATTGCCGAGCAGTATAGGCTAGAAGCAAAAAAATTATTAGGAGCTGTTTACGGAAAAAAGAAAATCGCCCGCAATTTGAATGAAAAGGCGATGGAAAGTTTTGACTTCTTCCGGGGAGATATAAATAGTATGACAGTTGACCCGGGGGATAATCTCAGTTTGGTTACAAAGGAAAAGAAATTTAGCCAGATAAGCAATCTCGGTGTGTTCCAATCTCCTAGTAACATGGCGCTTTGCATCGAAGCGGGTATATATTCATCATTTTCCACTGCCTTATTAGCCAGGGCTATGTTAAGTGATGCGTGCTTTAACAGCTCAACTGGTGGCGAAAAAATTTGTTATTCCTACACCGGATTGGTTCTAGACGTTCCGCAAATATTGCTTTTCAGAAAGAGAGGCTATAATTTAAAAGCGGGTGCCTATGCTTCTGCTCAATCAGTGTATATAGAGCAGGATACCATATTGTTAGGGCGATATGACGGTGGGATAGGTTGTGGCCCATCGATTACTGTTTCGAAAGTAATCAGAAATCGTCGTGATTTAGCCTCGGGGCTTGTCGTGGGAATTGATTTTAGAAAAAATCTTCTCATGCGGGAATATAAGGTAGAAGGAAAAATCTCTTACGATTTTCCTGATAGCTCCTTTGCTTTAGAAGGAATTTATACCAAATGGGGCATAGGAACTTCTGGGTGGAAGCACCAAGAAAATTCGTATGGATTATTTTTTCACTTTGAAAACAGGCTATCGATTGGCCTATTAAGGAGTGATACAATCTTAAAATTTCCAGATTGGGACAAAAAAAATGCTTCATGGGTTATAAATGTGGCAGTTAATTTTAGATCAGCCTAGAATTCAAATTTAATAAGCCTTGACTAACGTTGAGGCTTTTTTATTAGTTTAAATATTTTTTGGATGTTTTTTAGATTAAGCAATGGTTTGTTGGCGGCGAAACTATTGTTTTGTTCTTGCCTTTTTCCGCCATTCCTTTATCTTCTTATGATCTCCGGATAATAATATTTTAGGTACAGCGTATTTTTTTTTATCAGTCATAAATATTTCTGGGCGGGTATATTGCGGATATTCGCCAAACCCTTCTTCAGAATGTGATTCTTCAACGACACTTTCCTTATTTCCGAGTGAACCGGGAATTAGACGAACGATTGAATCGATTATTGTCATCGCTGCTAGCTCGCCGCCAGTTAAAACATAATCGCCAACAGAAATTTCTTCATCGACAAAGTTCTTCAAGCGCGCGTCAACTCCTTCATATCGTCCGCAAACAAAAATTATTTCCTCGAGTTTAGAATATTTTTGCGCCATTTTCTGGTTCCATTTTTTACCAGACGCCGAAAGCAATATAGTTTTTCTTTTAGTCGCTTTAATCTTCTTATTAATTTTTTTTATATCTTTTAGCGCGCTATAAAGCGGTTCTATTTTCATAAGCATCCCGGCTCCGCCGCCATACGGCGTATCATCAACCGTTCGATGATTATCAGTCGTCCAGTCGCGTAAATTATGAATTTTAAAGCTAATGAGCTTATTCTTTTGCGCTCTCCCTAAAATACTCTCGTTTAAATAAGAGTCAAAGATACTCGGGAAAATAGTTAATAATTGAAATTTCATATACGTCTATTATAACAAAAAAGCCAGGTTTTGACACGTGGCTTTTTTGGTATTTGATTTTGTTCTCGATTAGATTTTTAGGTCATCGATAGCAGAAGTATCGATATCATCACGACTTTCTACTCTTTCGCTTGGACGATGATTACCACCCTCTGGGTCATAGATCTTTAGGTTAACACGGGAGTTATTTTTAGCACCAATAATTTTTAATAAGGTGCGAATAGCTTGCGCAGTTTGACCTTTACGGCCAATAACATAGCCCATGTCCGCTGGATTGATTCTTAGAGTAAGAAGTACCCCTCTTTCATCAATCGTTCTGTCTACAACCACATCATTTGGGTTACCAACGATGTTTTTGACAACATCTTCTAAAAACTGTTTGTCTTGTTCTACCATAGTTTTGCTTCGTCTTTCGGGTTTTAAAGGCTGTAGAGCTTTTAAAACAGGAAGAATTGTTATTAAATAACTGCTGTCTTAGCAGCTTTATGTTAAAATCATAACATAAATTCTAAATTTATCAAGTTCATTAGGCATTTTCAACTGGAGTCTCTTCTTTCACCTCTTCCTTTACTTCTTCTATCGCTTCTGCGATAGCTTCTTCAGCCACTTCTTCTTTTACTTCTTCTGTGGCTGGAACATTCTTGGCAACCTCAGCAACTGCTTTTTTGTCATTCTTCGCCTTGGCTTGAGCCACTTTCTTTTCGCTTTGTTTGCCCGGCTTAGATGCGGTTACTTTAACTCCTTCAATAATGTTTTTAGAAATTAAAAGATTATTTACAGTCGCCGTCATTTGCGCCCCCTTAGATAACCAGTATTTAACGCGGTCTCCTTTAACGGCCAGTTCCTTAGAATGAGGGTTATAAGAACCTAAAATTTCTAATGAATTACCATATGGATCACGGCCTTTTTCTGAGATTATCAGACGGAACATTTTTTTATTCTTTTTTCCTACTTGGGACAATTTAATTGCTAGCATAATGTTATTTTTTGGATTATTTTTTATTTGAAAATATTAGCTTAATATCACTAAAAAGTCAATATTGAAGTTTAATTAACGTTTATCTCCGAAACCACCCGGTCTTCTGGCCCCTCGGCTATCTCCACCATGGCTACTTGAGCCAAAACGACTTGGGCGGCTTGGACCAGCACCAAAACTAGTACCAGCCGATTTGCCCTTTTCATCTTTCCATAAAGCAGAATTTTCTTCAAGACCTTTTAGAGTTAAGTTAATACGTCCTTGATCGTCAATTTCTTTAATTTTTACTGTTACCTCATCGCCGATATTTAGAATATCGCTTGGTTTTTCAACGCGGTATGGGGCCAGTTCGCTAACATGAGCCATTCCGTCTTGACTGGCGTTTAAAGAGATAAAAGCTCCGAAGTCCAAAATTCTGACAACCTTGCCTTTTAATATCTCTCCTGCTTCAAAGACATGAACTATTTCTTTAACCTGTCTAACCGCTTCGTTCACCTTATCAACTTCAGTTCCACAAATCATTACCAGTCCGTCATCTTCAATATCAATACTAACTCCCGTTTCATCAATAATACGATTAATAATTTTACCACCGGGCCCGATAATTGCGCCAATCTTTTCAGGGTCAACATTGAAACTGATAATACGTGGAGCATATTTTGATAGTTCAGCGCGCGGAGCAGGAATCGCTTTTTTGATAACTTCCAATATTTTATTTAATGCTTCTCTCCCTTGCGAAAAAGTTTTAGTAATAATCTCTGGGGTTAAGCCGTCTGTTTTTGTATCAAGTTGAATGGCAGTTAATCCGGAATCAGTTCCCGTAATTTTAAAGTCCATTCCGCCATCACCATCCTCTAAATCTTGAATATCAGTTAAAACTTCCCATTTACTCATATCATTATTTGAAGCTAGCCCCATCGCAATTCCGACTACGGGTTTTTTAATCGGAACACCGGCGTCCATCAAGGCTAAGGTTGAAGCACAGGTTGAGGCCATTGAAGATGAGCCGTTTGAACCGAGTGTTTCACTAACTAAACGAATTGTATACGGGAATTCTTCTTTAGTTGGTATCATTGGAATTAAGGCTTTTTCGGCGAGTGCGCCGTGTCCGATTTCTCGACGTCCGGTTCCACGCAGTGGTGACGCTTCGCCGACTGAATATGGAGGAAAATTATAATGATGCATGTATCTTTTTTTGCTTTGTCCGTCTAGCCCTTCAAGAGATTGTTCCATCCCCGGCGCGCCTAAAGTTAAAATAGACATAACTTGAGTTTCGCCACGTGAGAAAAGTGATGTTCCATGATCACGTGGTAAAATAGCAACCTCTGCTTCGAGTAATCTAATTTCATTTAAAGCGCGTCCGTCAACACGTTTTTTCTCATCAACGATTGAGCGAGTAACTTCCTCATCAATCATTTTCTCAACTAATTTTTTAGCAATGTAGTTTCGTTTTTCGCCACTTAATCCTTTTTCCAATAAATAGAAATCAAGTTGATCTTTAATGGCATAAACCGCCGCTTTTCTTTCGCTCTTGGTATAATATATTTTATCAAAAAGAATCTTTTTAATATTCTCGTTAAGCCAAGCCTCACCGATCTTTAAAAGTTCAAGATTTTCATTTTCCGAATTTAATTCTTCCTCTGTTTTTGGTCTCGCAATCTTTACCGGTTTTTCTTTCGGAGCAACCTGCGCCTTTAATTCATTAATAAGATCAATTGCGCCTTGCATTTTTTCTTGACCAGCGAGAATTGCTTTTAGAACAATATCTTCGGAAACATCGTTAGCGCTCGCTTCAATCATAATTGTTTTCTTGGCAGTTCCGGCAACAATTAAATCAAGGGAACTTTTAGCTTGTTCTTCGTTTGTTGGATTAAAGACAAATTCATTATCAACTAAGCCAACGCGAATTCCGCCGATTGGTCCGTTCCAGGCAATTCCAGAAATAGACAGGGCGGCCGAAGCAGCGATTAAAGCAACGATATCATGGTCATTTTCTTGATCAACCGCCAAAACAGTCGTGATGACTTGAATGTCGCGATTATCGCCCGTGACAAATAAAGGACGGATAGATCGGTCGATCATACGTCCGGTTAAAATTGATTGATCAGTTGGACGACCTTCTCGTTTAATCCAGCGAGAACCTTTAATAATCCCAGCGGCATATAATTTTTCCTCAAACTCAACCATAAGAGGGAAGAAATCAACTCCCGGTCTTTCGTTGCTTGATTGCACTACTGTCGCTTGCACAACAGTTTCTCCATACTGGACCCAAACAGCTGCATCAGCTGCTTTAGCAATTTTTCCAGTAGAAATTTTGAGAGGACGGCCAAGCCACTCTCCGGTAAATACTTTTTCCATAATTTTTGTGTAGCGACTGGCCGATAAATTACAGAACTGTATTTCTATACAGCGCTATCTATTTAACGGTCAATCCCTATTATTATTTATTTTTTAATTATTTGTTTTTTATTAAAAATCAAAAATCTTTTGTCGCCACCTAAATCAATAAAATCATCCGCTTCCTCGATTAATCTTGAAGAACAGGTTTTTCGAAAAGCCATCACTTCGACTAAACATCCGTTGTTGTTTTGTAAGTAGGAAACAAGCGGTAAATAATCGCCATCACCCGAGACAATAACAATTACGTCTAGTTTATTGGCCAGTTTAATAGCATCAATAGCAATACCGACATCCCAATCTGCCTTTTTTGCTCCGCCAATAAAGATTTGTAAATCTTTTATTTTAACTTCAAAGCCTTGTTGGGCAAGCGCTTCAATAAAAGGAGCTTCTTCCTGGCTCTCTGTCCTAATAGCATAAGCAGTGGCTCGGATAAGTTTCCGACCAGCCACTGCTTTTAGCAATATTTCTTTGAAGTTTGCTCGTTTGTTATATAAATTCTTAGCCGA
>Ga0265297_10006381_pt1 | contig 17185 bp, 7 predicted proteins | sample Munlanlwell13791_FD_192502 | JGI IMG/M metagenome (GOLD analysis project Ga0265297, IMG submission 192502) | Leachate microbial communities from a municipal landfill in Southern Ontario, Canada - Leachate well 137-91 | ecosystem: Engineered > Solid waste > Landfill > Unclassified | place...
CTCGGATGATCTACTCGGGAGTACCCTCGCCGATCCTGATTTTCAACCGCGACAGCCTGGAAATCGTTGACGCAAACAAGGCGTGCGAAGAGGATACCGCCCTGAACCGCGCGGAGATTGTCGGCAGGAAGGTCACTGAATTCTTGCCGCCCGATATCGGCAAGCCATGGTCATCTCTGCCCCCCAACGAAGGCGAGACCGTGATGCCGGTACAGGATACAGATCGCAGGGGTCGCGCGCGCACGTTGCGCCTCAAGTTCAAGGCATTCGCAGAAGAAGGCAGGGGCTATGTTCTTGTGGTGCGCGAGGATGTTACCGAGGTGACCGAGACCATTGCAACGCTCGAGCGGCAGCGCTCGCAACTGACAGAAGTCAACCATCTGGCTGTCACCGTTATCGAGGGAATAAGGCCCGACAGGGCCGGAGAAGACGAAGATCGTGGCATTGCCGAGACCTATCAGATAATCGTGAACGAAGCCAGGCAGATCGTCGGAGCGGAAACGGCTGTTTTGCTCTTTTTCGACGAGGATGGCCAGGTAGCCAGAGTATATGCGTCGGAGTTTCCGATGGGTTCCGTCCCCAAGGGGGCAAAACTCTCCTGCAAGGGCCTGTTGAATGAGGTGCAGAGCGGTCGAATGATCATGTCCGAAGACGTATCAAAAGAAGAGGGTTTCAGAGGTCTGCCCCACTGGCATCCGCAAGTCAAGGCTGTTGCCGGGATCCCCATAATGCTTGATGGACGTGTCATTGCGGCTTTTCTGATGGGGAACACGACACCCGGCCAGACGTTCACTCCTCGCGACAGCGAGACCTTCGGGCTGATTTCAAACCTCGTGCTCGTTGCTTATGAGAACGTACAGACACTTGCCAGGATGAAGCGGGTGCTCGAATTCAATTCGACCGTGCTGGCGACAGTGTCAACGGCGGTTTTCACCGTTGAGCCGGATATGGCTGTGACGCCGCGCAACGCAGCGTTCGAGCAACTGCTTGGTTACGAGCCCGGCACCGCGCTCGGGCTGAAACTGCCGGATGTCTTTGTCTGCGACGACAGCCCGCACGATTTTGCCGGGATTGCCGTCGTCGGCAAGCAGTGTAAGGCGAAAACGAAGGGCGGCACCGAGTTTCCGGTCATTGCGAATATCGCCATGTTGCGAGGCGAAAATAACGAAGCAAAGCTTGCAGTCGGTGCTTTCACCGATATCAGCGAGATTGCCCGGCAGCGCGAACTGGCGCTGGCTGCCAGCAAGGCGAAGGGCGAGTTCCTTGCGAACATGAGCCATGAAATCAGAACCCCCTTGAACGGCATCATTGGCACTGTCGGACTGCTGCGTGAGACGAGCCTTAACCCTGAGCAGAACGAATACGTGCGGATCCTGCTGGAGTCATCCGAGTCCCTGCTTTCCATCATCAACGACGTTCTGGATTTCTCCAAGATCGAGGCCGGGAAACTGCAGATTCTTGACTCGCCATTCCTGGTCGCTGACCTGGTTGAGCAGAGCGTCGCGCTGTTCGCGAAGAGCGCGGCAGAAAAGAGAATCGAGCTTGTCATTTCCGTGGACGACAGCGTCCCGGAACAGGTTGTCGGTGACAGTCTGAGGGTGCGACAGGTGCTGCTGAACCTGGTTTCAAATGCCGTGAAATTCACGCTGCTGGGCGAGGTCGAGGTGCGGGTGACAGTCGCCGAAAAGATAGCAGGGCGAACGAAACTGCAGTTCGAGGTGCGCGATACCGGCATCGGCATTCCCGCGGATCGGCAGGAGGAGATATTCCAGAGCTTCACACAGGTTGACTCGACCGTCACTCGCCGGTTCGGTGGAACGGGGCTGGGCCTCACTATCGGCCAGAGGCTCGTGTCCCTTATGGGTGGACGAATCTGGTTTGAAAGTACCGAAGGCAAGGGCTCGACGTTCTTTGTGGAGTTGACGTTCGGCGACTCGGTCGAACGTGCGAAGCCGACGTATGATCCCACTGCGCTGAAGACCGCACGCTGCCTGGTCGTGGACGATAATGCCACGAACAGGATGATTCTGTGCGAAATGCTTCGAAGCCACGTAACGGCGGCTGAGTCGGTTGCGAACGGATTCCTCGCGATGCGCGAGTTGGAGCGCTCGTTCTCCGACGGCAAGCCGTACGATATCGTTCTGATGGACGTTGATATGTCGGAAATGGATGGCATCGAGACCGTTCGACTGGTGAGAGCGTCAAGGAATTTCGCGACGATACCGGTAATCGTGCTGTCTTCTTTCGACGCGCGCCTTCCCAAGGGCCTGCTTGACGAACTGCTGATCTACCATGCGCTGCCGAAGCCGGTCAGGCGGGCGAACTTGCTTGAAAGGATGGCTGCCGCGATTACAGGACGTCCCTCTGCTGCCGAGGCTGTAACGGCTGTGCGCACTGCCCCATTCGGCAATGGCCGTTGGGTGCTGCTTGTGGACGACAATGTGATCAACCGGAAGGTTGCGAGTGCGATAATATCACGGGCGGGATTCTATGTCGAGACTGCTGCGGATGGGCTGGAGGCAATTGAGAAAGTGCCCTTGCGCGAGTACGTGCTGATACTGATGGATGTTCAGATGCCGAACATGGACGGGATCGAGACCACTCGCCGACTGAAGGCGTCGGAGTATTCGACAATCCCCATCGCTGCTATGACAGCATACGCCATGGCAGACGATTACCATCGGTGCATGGATGCCGGGATGGACGATTTCCTCGCAAAACCTGTCCGGCAGGAGGCCCTGTACGAACTGCTTCGGAAGTATGCGGACCGCGTCATTCCACCAGTTCAACCCGGGGAGCCTGTGCACCCCGAAAAGCGCAGTAGCAGGCTGCAGATAATGAACAAGCCGGATGCCCTGGCGCGACTCGACGGCGACGAAGACCTGCTTCGTGAGGTGACCGGACTATTTTCCGCGAGCCTGCCCGAATACATCGGGGAGGCAAGGAAAGCACTGAAAGAAAATCAAGTTGAGCATCTTGCCAGAATTGCGCACACGATCAAGGGGGCTGCGGCGAATATTTCCGCTGAGAGAATCAGCGATGTAGCACTGGAAATCGAGAAACTCGCGCGCGGGAACGCCACTGCTGATATTGGTGAACTGATAGCGAAACTGGAATCCGAAAAGGAACTGTACGACGAATACATGAGGCGGCAGGGCTGAGGATAAGGGCTACTGACAGGGATAGTCCGACAGCCTGCTGCCTTTTCGCATTTCCACCCTTGCACACAATAGCCTGTGAACAAGCGAAACCCGAGTCTGGCGGGAGTGCTTCCTCCTTTCCGACTTAGCACGTTTGTGCATATGGTATAATGTGGATAGGTATTGCAGGTCGGGAAACGAAAGAGTATGGACTGCGTATCATCTTGCTGCGACAGGAGGCCATCGTGAGCGACAGAGATGTCATCAGCCGGGTTCACGAGTGCATCGAAGCAATCCTGAATGAGGCGCGCGAACTGGGATTGCAGGTTGGCACAGGCGTCAAAGTGCTTAAGGACGGCCGGTGCTACCGTTGCATTGTCCCTTCAGCGGAAGGGTCTTCGGCCAAATCGCTTCTCGCATGGGCTCATCCCCCTTGCGAACCGGGGAAAATCCGCCCCTTGACGCCGGAGGCGCAACTTGCGATGGACAATAAGGTAAGGGAATGGTGCGTGATACATCGGGATACACCGACAGGCAGAAGCAAGAGAGAATTCGGGAAAAAGAAAGGGCCCGCCTGAGGCGGACCCTTTTCTGTTACGTGGTGGAGACGAAGGGGCTCGAACCCTCGGCCTGCGCATTGCGAACGCGCCGCTCTCCCAACTGAGCTACGTCCCCGTATGAGGGCAGTATATTGGGTTTTCCCCTCAGTCAAGAAGCCTGTCTAACCGCCAAGGCGTACATGGCGAGACCCGGTCGGGACTGCGGACGAGGAAAAGAAGAGAAGAAAAGAAATCCAGAACCAACCGCCAAGGCGCCAAGTTCGCCAAGAAGACAGAGCATGGAACTGCGAGGCCACAGAATCTCCCCGCAAGAAAACCCTCGGACGCCGAAGATACTGAAGACATGCGCGAACAATCGCCTTGGTCCTTGCATGTTCATCCTCCTTGGCCCTGGCAAGGCTGTTCTTGGCGAACCTAGCGTTCCTCACCCGCAGCGGGCGGACTTCGTTGAACTCAGCTTGGCGGTTAATGGCCGTCTTTCCTCTTCATCCTGTGGCCTCGCCTGCCTCTTCCACGTTCGTGTGTTTCGTGTGTTTCGTGGTAAAAACTCTTGGTCTTCGGCTGCACTGCCCTGGCAAAGCTGCTTTTCTCCGATCGCTTCGCGTTCATTCGCGTTCATTCGCGGATAAACTCTTCGATCCGTGGCCGCGCCTGCCTGCTCTTCTCCCAAGACAAGGGGTTTCTTCGCGGCTTCGCCTGAGATGTCTTTGCTCTACTTCCTTGGCCTCGTAATTCCTATCTCTTCCAGCTTGGCGAACTTGGCGCCTTGGCGGTTAATGGCCCTTTCCGCTCTTATTCATCATTCTGCATTGTTCATTCATCATTGCTCCCCAGCACCTCCCGCAGCTTGCTTGCCAGGGCATTGACCGAAAAAGGCTTCTGCAGGAAGTTCGCGCCATCCTCAAGAACTCCCTGCTGCGCGATAACATTCGCCGGATAGCCGGACATATACAGGCATTTTACGCCCCTCCAGCGCGCGGAGACATTGCGCCATAGCTCGTGGCCGCTCATGTCCGGCATAACAACATCGGTCATCAGCAGATCCACGTTCCCCGCGTGTCTTTCGGCCAATTGCAGGGCGGAAATCGGATTCCCCGATGCGAGAACCGTATAGCCCAGGCGTTCGAGAAACTGACTGATGATCACAAGCAAGGTCGGCTCATCCTCGACAAGAAGGACGGTTTCGGTTCCGGTTGGAATATGAGTATTCACGCCGTTTGCGGCGGATGGCGCAACTTGTTCCCCGTAGCGCGGCAAGTAGATCTTGAAGGTCGTTCCCTTCTCGGGCTCGCTGTAGACATTGATGTAGCCGTTGTTCTGCTTGACGATTCCATATATTGTGGCGAGTCCGAGGCCGGTGCCCCTTCCGAGCTCCTTTGTTGTGAAAAATGGTTCGAAGATGTTGGCAATGGTCTCCTTGCCCATACCGCAGCCGTCGTCGCTTACAGAGAGCACGACATATTTCCCGGGTATCAGCCCTGGCGACGTGTCACCCTCGCCAACGTCGACGGAGGAAGTCTCAATTGTGATTGAGCCGACCCCGGTAATGGCGTCACGCGAGTTAACGGTCAGGTTGGCAAGAATCTGGTCGAGCTGCGAGGGGTCGATCAAGACTGTCTGGGCACCCTTTCCGGGGCGCCAGACGAGGTTGATGTCCTCTCCGATCAGGCGGGCCAGCATTTTCAGCATGCCTGCGACCGCATCATTGAGGTCAAGCTGCTTGGGGGCGATTGTCTGCTTGCGGGCAAACGCGAGGAGCTGGCGCGTAAGGTCGGCCGAGCGATGTCCGGCTTTCTTTATCTCGTTCAGGAACTGGAACAACTGTGAGCCGGGTTCAGCTTGCGCCATCGCGATTTCCGAACTGCCGAGGATGACCTGGAGCATGTTGTTGAAGTCGTGTGCCACGCCGCCAGCGAGGCGGCCCACGGCCTCCATTTTCTGTGCCTGGCGCAGTTGGGCTTCGCTGTGACTCAGTTCCTCCCGTGTTCGACGATCTCTCAAGTACATACCATAGAGTTCCGCCATTCTCCGGACATTCACCAGATCCACATCGGTGTAGTCGCGTGATGAACCTGACAGGACAATCTCGCCCAGCAACTCATCCTGCACCAACACTGGCACGGCCAGGAAGTTCCTGATGGGCGCGTGGCCTTGCGGAAGACTGACGTATGACGCGTGCTTTTGGGGATCGTTTGTGAAGAACGGCATGCGGGTATTCAGGGCATGGCCGGACAGCCCCGAGTAAAAGCCATCGGGGCTGACAGGATAGATGATCCGGGGATCTTTTCTTTCTGCATTGTCACTCCGCGCGAGCATTTTAGTGAGTGTATGCGCGACGTTGTCGCCGCTCTTCGTATCGATGGATGAAACGAAACCTTGGGAACTGTCAGTAAGGGCCTGGGCATTGCGAAGGACAACGGCGGCTGTCGTCTCAACCGGTTCATCCGGTGTGAGAATCTGGGCAGCAAGATCGGCCAACGCGTTGTCCATGGCGGATTTTCGACGCAACGCCTCCTCTGCGCGCTTACGCTGAGTGATATCCACAAAGGAAACCAAAACACGAGACAAGTCGTGTGCGTGTTCCGGCGGAACTACCATAGTGAGGTCGAGAAGAAGCCATTCCCCCTTGGCATTGAAAGCGGGGAGTTCTGCATGGAACGCCGTCTGGCCCTCGGCCAGAGCGATCAGTTCCTCCTTGAAAATCCTGCGGGAATCGTCATTGAAGAAGCTGGGCAATTTGCTCGCCAGATGCTCCGCGCTGTCCGCGCCAAGGAGTTCCACACTCCGCCGATTGGCTTCGATCACTCGCACTTGTGCCGCCAGGGACGCAACTTCATCCGGGTTGTGGTCGAGGTAAGACCGGAAATCCGTCACCCCGGCCCGGCGCAACTCGTCAAACCGTGACTTGATCGCTGAAAGATCCTCCTCCCAGATAGCCACGGGCGACTCTCCGAAAATGGTGCGATACCGTGATTCGCTTGTCTTCAATGCCATTTCCGCTCGCATGCGATCGGTGACATCCACGCAGGTGCCTTCGATGAAAGTGGCCTTCCCGTCGGCATCCTTGTGCATGCGCGCGCTTATCGAAACACAGAACTTCGACCCGTCATGACGTTTCAGTTGCGCTCCGAAGTCCCGGACCATTCCGTCCGATGAACTCATAAGTGCGATCAGCCTCAATCGGTCTTCCGGATGGACATAAAGCTCTTCGCCGATGTTCGCTACTGCGGCTATCATTTCCTCGGGGGACTTGAAGCCGAACATACGTGCAAACGCCGGGTTAACGGCTATGTGGCGGCCCTCCGGCGTGGTCTGGTAAATGCCCTCGATGGAATTGTCGAAGATGCTCCGGTATTTTTCCTCGCTTTCCCTTAGTGCCTCCTCGGCACGTTTCTGGTCGCTGATATCGTTGATGCTTGACAGAACGCAGGTTCCGAGGCTCAGCTGGATCATCTGCGCGGAAAACGAACATGTGATGATCCTGCCACTCTTGGTCCGGAACAAGTATTCCTGGCCAACCACGGTATGGCCAGCGCGAAGCGCTGCTACCACGCGCTCTCGTTCTTTCTCATTGACCCACGACTTGAGCCCGATCGACGAGTCTGCAAGTGCTTCCTCCCGAGTGAATCCTGACATCGAGACAAAAGCACCGTTGACCTCGATGAACCTACCATTGTCCGGGCGTGTAATGGTGACTGCATAGGGTGAAGTTTGGAAGGCTTTCGAGAACTTGTCCTCGCTCTCCTTCAGTGCCTCCTCGGCACGTTTCTGATCCTCCAGTGTGTTCAGCATCGCTCGTCGTGAGCGCTCGGCCTGGTCAAGGCTGTGCCGCAGTTCACCCTCGATGCTCTGGCGCTTGGCGACCTCGGTCTGCAACTGCTCGTTGGCCTTGCTGAGTGCGGCTGCCTGTCCTTCGAGCGAGGCGGTTGCCCGGCTCAGAGCCAGGTGCATCTTGACGCGCATCAGTAGTTCTTCGCTGTGAAATGGCTTGGAGATGAAGTCCGCTGCACCCACCCGCAGGCCTTCAACCCGTTCCTTGATTTCGGTGGAAGCGCTGAGAAGAATTATCGGAATGTGCCGCGTCACTGCGGAAGCTTTGAGCCGTCTGCACACTTCAAGTCCGTCAATGCCTCTCATCCGTATGTCCAGCAGGATCAGGTCAGGTGGAGCGGCGGCCACTGCCGCCAGTGCCAACTCTCCGCTGTCGGCCGGACGCACTTCGTAGCCGGCAGCGCCCAATAACCTGGCCAGCAGCGACAAAGATTCGGAAGTGTCGTCAACCGCCAGGATGGTGGCTTTTTCGTTCATGCAGTAGTCTCCTCTTCCGTCGAAGCGGGCAATGGCTGCCGGATGCCAGCGATGTCGCGCAAAATCCGCCGCATGTGCATTAGATGAGTCTGACTCAAGGTTTCGGCTCCAAAGACGCTTGACTTTCCGGTCCGGCTTCCTGGCTGGGATAGCGAAGGGGCTCGCCCAAGCGGCGGCCGAGTTCGTTCACCTCACGCTTCAGTTCCTGCATGCGGTCCTCGCGTCCCAGCATAACATCCTGCCAGCGATGCAGTTCGTCCAGTTGTCGGTGTATCTGCTCTTCCGCTTGCTTGCGCACAGTAACATCCGTCAAAATGCAGTGAGTTTGCCTGAATTCCCCCTTTGGTGTCAGAGCAACGCGCCCGTCAAGCGAGCAGGTTACAACCGAGCCATCCCTCCGAACCAAGTCAAACTCCGCTCCATGTACGATTCCCTGCTTCTTCAGGACAGGGAATCGCTCCTCGAACAATCCGCGACTTGTTGGCGTGTGAAAGTCGCCAAACCACTTGCCGATAACTTCACTGCGGCTGTAGCCCAACAGGTCAAGCCACGCCTGATTGACGTCGATGATGTGTCCATCAGCGTCGAGTGACTGATATCCGAGTGGAGCTAACTGGAATAACTGCCTGAAGCGGGCTTCGCTCTCTCTCAGGGCCTCCTCGGCCTGCTTGCGCTCGGTGATGTCCTGGAAAAAGGTGACCATATTCCCATTTTCGGTGGGCATATGCCGAACGCTTACTTCTACGTCAAAAGTAGTGCCATCCTTGCGCCGGTGACGCGTCTCGAAGCGCTGTTCTCCCATTGCAATGATGCTACTAATATGTTTTGCCGTGTCCGTGCTCGACTCGACATCTTCCAAGTCCGAAATGCTCATTGTCAGAAGTTCATCTTCCGTGTAGCCACTCATTCGGGAGTAGGCGGCATTCACGACCAGCAGGCGTCCTTGCGTGTCACACATCCAGAAGCCATCCATGGCCGTCTCCAGGGCCGTGCGATAGCGAACTTCGCTCTCGCGCAACGCTTCCTCGGCCCGGCGCTTTTCGCTGGTGTCGGCATATATGGCCACGATTAATCCGGACGGAAGCCTGTACACATAGTTTTCCACCCACTGTAGAATACGCCCATCGGCGTACTCCGTCATCGGATGCTGCTCCGCCTTGCCCGTCTTCCAGACGCGACGGAACACATCGAGAAGCCCTATCCGCTCCACTGCTGGGAAGCAATCCGTGACTCGTCGCCCGACAGCCACATCCCTGGCGATTTCGCTCATAACCTGTCCCATGCGGTTGATGTCAACGAACTCGAAATCTTCTCCCTCGCCCAAGGCACGGTATATGGCCACTCCCTCGCCCATATGGTCGAAAAGCTGCCGAAAGTGTTCTTCGGATTCCCGCAGAGCCTCTTCTGCCTGCTTGCGCTCGGTGATATCACGTATTACCACCAATGTCCCGTCCTGCGATCCGTGCTGGAAGCGCAAGCCATTCAACTCCCCGGTAAAGAGTGAACCGTCCTTCCGCTTCATCGTGAATTCCAGGTTCTTCGCCCTCTCGCCGCGTTCCATAGCACCGCGAAATACGTCCGTTGCCCGGATGACGTCAGAGTTGTTGACGAATTCCGTGAACAATCGGCCGCACATTTCCTCTGGGGCACAATAGAAAAGTGTCTCGGAAGCGGTCGATGCGTAAGTGATGATGCCCTTTTCATCGGTGATGGCAATGAAGTCCGAGGTCTGCTCCGTGATTGTTCTGAATCTCTTTTCGCTCTTGCGCAGCTCTTCCTCCGCATGGCGCCTTGACAATGCGATTGCCACGCTGTCGGCCATACGTTCGAAATGCTCGATCAGGGCAAGAGTGAATCTGTTGGGGATGTGGTCGTTGAACTGCAGCAACCCGAAAACAACATTGCCTGCCCGCAGGGGGACCAGTGCCACCGATTCATAGCCTTCGCCGATGCAGCGGTTGCGAGTAAGCCACTGCCGGTCGTTTTCGGTGGTGCTGGCGAGCAGGGCGGATGTGTTGTTGGACCAGAAGCTGCCGTGAGGGGTGAAGAACGGCCTGGTGGGGTCAAACCGCCCGTTGAGGATGTTGCCGCACATGCACTCAAGTATTGGGTTGCCCTTGCCATCGCGCAGAACCTTGCTGTCCGGGCCGTAGGCGCATAGATGGTTTTCTTCCTGCACAAACGTGGCCGGGAAGCCGCGGGTCTCGTAGTATGGGAAGTCGTCTCCGGAACGCAGGCGGATGCCGACCGCCTCGCACCCCGACCAACTGTGCAAGGCGGATGTAAGAGCAGCCACACCTGCGCGGAAATCATCGGGAGAGTCGACCAAAAAAATCAGCCGCGTCGTCAGATCGCGCACTTCTTCCTGGAATCTACGATGGCTGACATCTTCCATCACTACGCGACACACAAGGGCGCTGGCTGCGTCTGAGGCCGCGATGGCTGACAGGTGTGCCCAGAATGTCGCCCCATTTTCTTCCTGCATCCGCAGTTCGCACTCCTGGGGCTCGCCGGTATCGAACAACTGCTTGCGGTGGAGATAGTAGATGTCCTGGTCTTCCTTCAGGATGAACCGTGTAAGGGGCTGCTTGACCATTGCTGCGCGTGTAATGCCGAGCATTCTGGCGGATGCCAGGTTGGCCTCCAGGATCAGGCCTTTTCCATTGAGGGTGACATATCCGACCGGGGCCATGTCGTAAAGGTCGAAGTAGCGCCCTCGCGCAGCCTCGATTTCCGCCTGCGCCCCGCGCAACTCCTCGTTCTGCATCTCCAATTCGATCTGGTGAACACGGAGTTCGTGGAGCGTGTGCTGTGCCTCTTCGGGTGTAAGCGGGAGACCGGTCTTGTCCTCGTTTTCCTTTGCCTTTTTCTCTGCTTTCTTACGAAGCTCGGCCCAATCGTTGGATCCCTTATGTTTCGCGGGCACAATGCACCTCTTATTTTCTGTCAGTGTCTTGGTAATTGTTCCGGCGTACCGCGGGAGTCCGGCAGATACCTGTTGGCAACCGGATCAAGGCTTGTGCTCCGGTTCATCGCCAAGAGCTTCACGGATCTTCTCGGCGAGCGCGCTTATCGTAAAAGGCTTCTGCAGGAAGTTCACGCCATCTTCCATGATGCCCTGTCGAGCGATAACCCCGGAGGGATAGCCCGAAATATACAGACACTTCGCTTTGGGCCAACGGGCAGCGATATTGCGCCACAATTCGCGACCGCTCATATCGGGCATCACGACATCGGTCACCAAAAGGTCAAAATTGCCTGCGTGCTTCTCGACCATCTGCAGTGCGTCGATAGGGTTCCCCGTCGCCAGAACGGTATAGCCGAGGCGCTCAAGGAACTGCCTGACTATCGTGAGCAATGTCTCCTCATCCTCGACAAGCAGAACGGTCTCGGTGCCGGTGGGGGGCTTGGACTGCACTCCTGCTGCAGGAACTTCCAATGGGTCTGATTCGCAGCGGGGGAAGTGAATTCTGAAGGTCGTGCCGTACCCGGGCTCGCTATACACATTGATATAGCCGTTGTTTTGCCTTACGACGCCGTAGATCGTTGCCAGGCCGAGACCGGTGCCTCTGCCAAGTTCCTTGGTTGTAAAAAAGGGCTCGAACAGGTTTGCCACGGTATCGCGGTTCATCCCGCAGCCGTCATCGCTTACCGATAGTAGAACGTACTCTCCTGGGACGAGTTCGGTGGAGTCGTCGTCGCCAATGTTGACTGAAGAAGTCTCAATTGTTATCGTGCCGACACCGGTTATGGCATCGCGCGCATTGACAGCCAGATTGGCAAGGATCTGGTCAAGCTGTGAGGGGTCGATCATGACGGGATGGGCATTCTTGCCAGGTCTCCAGACCAGATCGATATCCTCGCCGATAAGACGGCCAAGCATCTTCAGCATGCTGGCGACCGCATCGTCGAGATCCAGTCGTTTCGGGGAGATTGGTTGCTTGCGCGCGAACCCAAGAAGTTGGCGCGTCAGGTCGGCGGAACGTTGTGCAGCCTTTTGTATCTGGGTCAAGCACTCAAATACTTGTGAACCGGAATCGGTTTGTGGCAGGGCAAGTTCCGAACAGCCGATGATGACGTGGAGCATGTTGTTGAAGTCATGTGCGACTCCGCCCGCAAGGCGGCCAACTGACTCCATCTTCTGGGATTGCCGGAGTCTGTCTTCGAGCTTGGTTTTCTCCGCCTCGGAACGCTTGCGCTCAGAGATGTCAATCATTACGACCCGACGTACGGCCGGGATCCCATTCGGCAGACTCTCCGGTGTTGGGCCGACGGTGGCAGTCAGATGGGCCCAGAATTCCGTTCCGTTCCCCCTGACAAGGCGCAGTTCGCATGCATGTGGCACACAGGTCTCCGTCGTCTGCTTGCAGTAGAGATAGTAGATATCTTGATCCTCTTTTAGGACAAACGGGACCATCGGATAATTGACCAGCGCATCCCGGGCCACGCCCAGCATGTTGGCGGCTGTGAGGTTGGCCTCCAGGATGATTCCGCTTTCGGAAATTGCGAAATAGCCCACTGGCGCCATGTCATACAGGTCAAAGTAGCGGGCTCGCGCGGTATCCAGATCAACCTGTGCCCTCCGCAGTTCTTCGTTTTGCATCTCAAGTTCGATCTGGTGAACGCGGAGTTCGTGGAGCGCGTGCTGTGTCTGAGCCGGAGTGAGAGTCTCCCGGCCCTTTGCTTCGCCAGCCAGAGCATTTTTCTCCGCTTCCCTGCGGAGACCGGAAGGACCGTCAGATCTGGCACGTTTCGCGGTCATGAAGCACTCGCTTTCGGCTCACGGAACACTGGCCTGGGCCCTGGATGTCTACGGGGCTTTAGTATCATCTGCGGTGTTTGGCTGTCGGAAGTCGGGGTACAGTTTGGCCGTACACTCCGGGCAGAGACCGTGGCTGAACTCGGCTTCCGTGTGGTCGCGGACAAATACATCAACCTGGTTCCAGTAGCCCTTGTCGTCGCGGATCTTTTTGCAGTTGGCGCATATTGGCAGTATACCGCGCAGGGTCTTGATCTGGTCGAAAGCTAAGTGCAGTGCTTGCTCGGCCTGCTTGCTTTCAGTGATGTCCAGAAAGACCATAATCCCCGCGACGACCTTTCCGTTGTCATCCTTGATCGGCGCAGCCTTGGCGAGGACGATGCGGTCCTCCCCGACGTTTCTGCGAATTACGAATTCCCGGCTGCACGTTTCGCCAAACATGATTGCCCGGGCAAGGGGCACTTCCTCAGCCTCCATGGGCCTGCTGTCCAAGTCCATCATTTGCCAGGCTGACACGTACTTATCTACCCCCACTCCGTTGACGACGCTCTGACGGTCACCACCACGGATGAGCAGTCCCGCATCATTCACATAACGAAGCAGACCGTGCGGGGCATCGCCGATTGCGATGCCAGCCTGACTCTGATCCAGGGCGGCCTGGAGAATTGCCCGGGTTTCGCGCAGCGCTTCCCGTGCCTTCTTTGTCTCGGTGATGTTCACAAAGGTGATTACCGCGCCCTCGATCACGTTGTCGAGCGTGCGGTAGGGCAGGATGCGCATGGTGTACCATTCACCCCCGCAGGTCTGAACTTCAACTTCCTTTGGAATCAGACTGTCCAGCACGGCCCGCACGTCCACGATTAGTTGGTCATAGCCGACGAGGTTTGAGACGATGTGGCTGACGGGCCTCCCAACGTCGCTCAGGATAAGGTTGATGATCGCTGTGGCAGTAGGGGTGAAGCGCAGGATACGCAGTTGATGATCCACGAAGACCGTGGCGATGCCGGTGCCGGAAAGCAGGTTATTCATATCGTTGTTAGCACGCGACAGATCCACCACCTTGGTCTGCAGTTCGGCGTTGACTGTGGCCAGTTCCTCGTTGATTGACTGAAGTTCCTCCTTGGATGTTTCCAACTCTTCGTTGGTTGACTGCAACTCTTCGTTTACAGACTGCATCTCCTCGTTCGAGGACTTGAGCTCTTCATTGGCTGTCTCCAATTCCTCATTGGTGCTCTGGAGGTACTCGTCCTTGGTCCGCAGTTCCTGTGTCAGGGCCGCAATGCGTTCATCCGCCTCGTTGACATTCTCTCCGGCTTGCGGCGATGGAGTGCCCTTTTGCGCCTGTTCGGGCGCCTCCTCCAGGATTACAAGGAATAGAGGCTGCTCAGGAGTCGTTGTGGGGCCTGACGTCACCGGGCGGACGGTCAGGTTGACCGCTGTGAACTTGCCGTTGGTTTTGACCTTGATGCCTGGGCATCTGACGATCTCCTGGCCCGTTGAGGCGTGGCGCAGAGCCGTGGTCAGCCCGGGGCACAGTCCCTCTCGGGCCATCTTCAGAATATTGTTGACGCCAACCTCTCCGGCGGTCGGCTCGAGGAACAAACCTGTTCTTCCGTGGAGGTACAGGATATCGCCATTGGCTTGGACGAGCGCAGCGGCAGGCGCTACCTGCTGCAGCAGAGCCCGTTCGGCCAGGTCGCGCAACGGCAGCTTGGCGGGTGCCGCCATTTTCGCCGTGGCCCGCGGGAGTCCCGCGTCCGTCGCCGTCATTGGCGGGAGGAATTGTGCTGGCGCCGCGCGATGCGTGCCAAGGTAGTTTGCCTTGCGCTGGTAAAGCTTCAGCTTGCGATCCACCGGGGCAAACAGGTCGCCGTATTCCCCAACGGTCTCCGAGGTGCCCAGGAAAAGGAACCCGCCCCCGTTAAGAGCGTAGTGGAACAGGGGGATGAGCCTCTTCTGTAACTCGACGCCCATATAGATCAGGAGGTTGCGGCAACTGATGAGATCGAGCTTGGAGAATGGCGGATCCTTGATAACGTCCTGCTCTGAAAATACCAGAATGTCGCGGATGCTCTTGTGAATTCTGTACGCGCTGCCGTCAGGTTCGGCAGTAAAGAAGCGGACCAGCCGCTCGGGAGAGATGTCCGCGGCGATGCTTGCGGGATATATTCCGGCGCGGGCTGTGGCAATTGCCTGGCTGTCAATATCGGTGGCGAATACTTGCAGGCGGAAGCTCTGCTTCAGCGCTTCCATGCGCTCTTGCAGGAGCATTGCTATGGAGTATGCCTCTTCACCCGTGGAGCAGCCGGGCGACCAGACGCGGATCACGGCTCCCGGGAGTTTGTTGGAGAAGAGCTTGGGGATAGCCTGTTCCTCAAGCACTTGGAAGGCCTCGGTATCGCGGTAGAAGCTTGTCACGCCGATCAGCATGTCGCGGAAAAGTGCGTCCGCCTCTGCCGGGGTCTGCCGAAGGTACTTGATGTACCCCTCCAGCGTTTCGATCTGATGGACGGCCATGCGCCGCTCGATGCGGCGATTGACGGTGTTCGGCTTGTACAGGGAAAAGTCATGGCCGGTCTGGGCTCGCAACAGGACGAATATCTTCTTCAGCGCGTTTTCCGCCTTGGTTTCCGGGGCGGTGGACGGCCTCGGGGGACGGCCGAAGGCATGGGCGATGTAGGAAATCAATTGGGCGGCCATCTCCCGCGGCGGAAGCACGTAGTCAACAAGGCCGGTTGCTATCGCACTGCGGGGCATGCCGTCATACTCCGTGGAGTCCGGATTCTGGGCCATAACCATGCCGCCCTCAGCCTTGATGGCCCGTACCCCTTGCGTTCCGTCGCTGCCGGTGCCGGAGAGCACAATGCAGATGGCGTGTTCGTTCTGATCCTGCGCCAGGGAGCGAAAGAAAAAGTCAATGGGCAGCCGCTGGCCGCGGGGTGCTGCCGGCTCCATCAGTTGTAGCGTGCCGTTCAAAAAGGCCATGTCGTGGTTGGGCGGGATGATGTATGCGCAATTGGGCTTTACCTCCATGCCGTCCTCGACCTCAAAGACCTGCATCCGGGTGTACTTTCTCACCAATTCGGTGAGGATGCTCTTGTGATCGGGGGCGAGGTGTTGCACCAAAACAAAGGCCATGCCCGGATCGGAATCGGCAGGCATCCCGGCAAAGAAGGCCTCGAATGCCGCGAGCCCTCCCGCTGACGCGCCGATACCGACGACGGGGAACCCGCCATTGGGCACGCGGGAGTCCATCGGGACATCGACATCCTGTAATGCCGATACGGGTTCATGCGCCCGTGTCTTACGTGCACGCGCCATAATCTTCTCCTTGCTCAAGAACAGAATTCATACAGTCCCGAAGGCCAGGAATTCTTACCACAAACGACCGAGACACACGAACAGCGGACAGACAAACGGCCATTAACCGCCAAGCCGCCAAGTCGAGTTGGGCGAGACCCGCCTCAGGAGGGTTCGCCAAGAACAGCCTTGCCAAGGCAGTGCAGCCGAAGGCCAAGAGTTTCTACCGTGGCGACCCGATATGCACGAACAGCGGAAAGGGCTTTCGTAGGGGCAATTTCCCAATGGGACGACCGTGTTAGTGGGTTGCTTCGGTGCGCCCGCTCGAATTGCCCGGGCCCTGAAGCGGTGGAATACACCGCTGAATTCACAACGAGAAGCGGACGGGTGCTGCCAAGGCATATCTACTATTACAGAATACCCCAGATTGAGAGCTTAAGACGACTTTGTTGGGCAGAGGGAACGGACAACCCTGTCCGAGCCTGTCGAACGGAGGATCTCTTTACCACGAAACACACGAAATACACGAAAAGGTTCTGTACAAAGAAGAGAGCTACGCCATTCAAGGGGCAGTTTTTGAGGTGTACGGCGAACTGGGCAGCGGGTTTCTGGAAGCCGTGTATCAGGAATGCCTCGAACGCGAATTCCGGAGGGTAGGTGTCCCCTTCAGAAGCAATGTAGAGCTATCGCTAACCTATAAGGGCGAAACGCTTCTGCAGACCTACAGACCCGATTTTATCTGCTTCGAGAGAATCATCGTCGAGTTGAAGGCAGTCAAAGAGACTTCCGCCGAGCATCGCGCACAGATCTTCAACTACTTGAAGGCTACGGGATTGCGCTTGGGCCTGCTGATCAACTTCGGTCATTTTCCGAAAGCGACGGTCGAACGGATTATTGTCTGAGCCGGACGTGTCCGCCTCTGTTCTTATGCCTATTCCGTGGCTATTTCCTTTGCTCTCTGGCCGCGACTGCCTCTTCTACGTTCGTGTATGGAGCAGGGTCCTGCTATGTAGTCGTTTGTCAAGTATGCCTCGAAACAGGGATGTGGTCAAGCTCGTAGATCCGCGCATTCTGCTATTCGATCTTGCCCCGTTGCCGGGAGCAGACCATTTTTCCGA
>Ga0265297_10006382_pt1 | contig 17184 bp, 12 predicted proteins | sample Munlanlwell13791_FD_192502 | JGI IMG/M metagenome (GOLD analysis project Ga0265297, IMG submission 192502) | Leachate microbial communities from a municipal landfill in Southern Ontario, Canada - Leachate well 137-91 | ecosystem: Engineered > Solid waste > Landfill > Unclassified | place...
CGATAGCTTCCGCCAACTGGACGGATGCAGGCGGTTCCAATCTAACCCTTTCTGTCATTCCGAGGTTATGCCGCCCGCCTGCAGCGTTTTGCGCAGCAATTCGGGCAGGAGGAATCTCCAATCTGCCAGCAAGCAGATTGGCTTTCTTTCTAATGACATGGTAATGAAAGATTCTATTATATTCTCAAATAAAAAAACCTTGCCAATTAAGGCAAGGCGGATTAGGTATTGATTTCTGGAAGTTTGCGAGCAAGCTTTTTAAGATATTTTGTACTTTTAAAATATTCAGCCAAAACTGGTCTGGAATCATATCTAGGGTTAACTTTGGCCATTATGGATAATCTTTCTTGGCAAAATGATAAAATTGTATTTACGGCAATTCTGCCAATCCAGATAGTAGGATCATTGCTTTGCAGTGCTAATTCGGCTGCTTGGTCGGCTGTGATTTGCCTAAAAGCACTAACAACTAAAGATTGCATTAAATCCAATTCTATTTGAATTATCCCAGTGGGAGTAAGAACATTGTAAATCTTAGCATCACCTTCAAGTAATTTCTCATATTTTGCTTTTACTTGCTCCCTAACAATATTCTGGGGTAAAATTTTAGAGTCTTTTTCCCCAGCTATTTGAACAATTTCTTCAATGATACGATTTTTTAGTTTTTTCTTATTAGTTTCTTTTTCTAATTCCAATTGCCAGCTATCCCCAAACAATTCTTTTGCCACCTTTTCTTTCGTCTGTTCGAATAGCTCTGGTTGCTCTTGTTCAAACTGCTTAAGAAAATCAGGGTGATCAGCAACTTCATTTAGAAAATAAAGTTTAGAACTTTCTATACATTCTATAGCATGACCCCAAACTAGATTGGGCATTTGCCTAACTAGCAATCGGCAATGTGGGAGTTCTTCTTTTAATTTATCCAATTCCATTCGAAGATTAAGTTCACCAATAAATTCAATTCCTTGTGCCAGCAAAGTCTCAATATATTCGACTCTTTCTTCCATTACATAAAGGGCATCAATGCTATTATCCAATCCAATTGCTCCTTCGTCATAAGGAACAGCCATTAGTTCTGCTAACTTTAATAGATTGTCTTTTGCAAACCTTTCAATATTTGTATTTGATGGCAATCTTTTGTATTTAATGTACTCACTGTTTTTTTCCCTTTTAACATAGGCAAATCTGCGAGGTTTATCCTTATATTGGTTAAACATTGGGCTTAAAGAGTTAAAACTAAGAGTGGTACTTATTCGCGACCAATGGCAAATTAAATTATCACAAACAAGTAATAAACCGATGTAGTTATTGACAATAGTTTGAGCTAAACGCATTCTAATTGATGTAAAAATGGTATAAAAATATCCACCCACATCTTTATCTATCAGATAGAAAATTAATTTTATTATTTGTTCGGATTTTTGAGGTTTGTTAAATTCTGCAAGTGTCGAATCACAAAATGATTCCACTCCCAATCCAAAAATTTCAAAACCACATTTGATTAATTCGTCAATTAATTTTTTATTAACTTCCCCGCTAGGAAGACAAAGACTGGCAACAGTAAAATCAGAAGTCAAAATAAAACGACCGGCCAATCCTCTTTTTTTAATTCCTTCAATAAAACATCGAGTATTATGTGGAAGTAAAAAGAGTTCACCGTTAAATGAAATTTGATCAATATTCGGATGCTTGTCTTTAATATGTTCCATCAGATTCAGTATTTTATCAATATCCATTGAGCGCACTTTTATGGGCATTTTAGAACAAAATGCACAATTATTAGGACAACCCCTTTGGGGATAAATATGGCAGACAAAACCATTAGAATCAAAAACAGGCAAAACCGGCAGTTGCTTCACTTGCTCGGCTGAAACTATGGGAAATATTTTATTAGAATATATCCTATTGTTGTTTGCTCTTCTGCAGATGCCAACAATATGTTTGATTTTGCTCCAGTTGGGATTGGTGCCATAAGTTTCAAAAACTTCAAATAATTCGCCAATTGTATTATCCGCTTCACCAATTAGCCCATATTGGGCTCTGAAATAGCGCAAAAAAGCTTCAGGATTCCGGCTTAAGCCATGACCGCCTAAGATAATCACAGCTTTAGGATTTTTAGCTTTTGTAATATTAATAGCTTTTTCTAAAGTAAGGATCGATTCACGATCAAGAATAGTGCTAACTAAGATAAAATCCCAGCTTTTGTTTTTCGCTCTTACGGCATTTTCTGGTTTAATTAAGCTCACATAATGTCCGCGTTGCTTTAGACTTCTAGCTAAAAGCAACGGGCCAACGCCATGACCTCTTCCTAAGAACAAAATATTGAATTTAGGCTTATCGCTCATTGTTTTTCACCTCGTTGTTAAGGAATAAACGTTTTCCTTATACCACATCTGTTGTTTAGAGTCAATTTAATGCTTGCATAAGATTAAATTTGAAGTTATTATTTACTCAAGTACCACTTCGCAATAAGACGGGCAGGGTGGCTATCCGCTACCTTACCAATCAGCCACTTTACGGTCGCGGATTTTTCCCGGCTAGTTAAAGAGGCTTGAGCAGCCCGCCCTTCTTTCTGCCCAAAAATCTCCGCCAATGGCGGGGCTTTCGCTTTTTTAAAATACTTTTTATCCCTATCCGTAATATAATACGCAGCCTCGCCTGCATCCGCCCAGTTGGCGGAAGCATCTGCGGGCAGATGTGTAAGTTTTTATTAATAGAAAATTGAAAAACTTTTATCATTTTGTGATTGGGAAATAAAATAGTATAATAAAATCAATGACGGATAATTTATCGAACAATATTGAAAATGAAAAAAGTCAAGATTCTGATTTTTTTGCCTTTTTGCGCACTGAATATATGGATTTATTATCTCAAGTATTGAAAGAATATAACAATTTGGCACGTTTGATTATCCGCAATTCTCAAGTGGCTAATATGGAAGATGTTAACAAATTATTGCCTATTATTGAAACAATAGAACAATTTTTGAAAAATAATGATGTGTACACAATGTCGCCATTACAAATAGAGCAAGCAATTGAAAAACTTAAAATAGTTTTAGAAAAAATAAAAAAAGCTAAAAATAGCTTTTAATCCAGAAAATATTAATTGGCACAATATAAAGGAATGGGTACGCAATTCTCATAGTTTAATTTTGCCCGAAAGTTTTTTTTTGGTTTTAAATAAATTATTTCAATGGGGAACACATGGACATCGATGGCCTTTTAGAGAAGTTGGAAGTTTTGCTTTGAATGATCAGACTTATAAAATAATCAGTGAATTAATTTATATTAATTAGATAATAATTTATGTTATTTTCTTGACACAAAACATAGTTTTGGCTACACTATAATAAGTGGTTGGCTTTGCCAGCCGTTTTTAAAAAGTAGCCTAAATAATTAAAATTATGCAAATTGAAACCAGCGAATTTTTAGCTGCCATTAAACAAATTGGTGCCGAAAAAGATCTCTCTGACGAGAGAGTTTTTGAAGTGGTGGAAACAGCCTTAGCGGCTGCATATCGCAAAGAATATATTGAAGGCGATGCCCATATAATTTGTGAATTTGATAAAGAAAAATTAAAAGCTAATTATTTTCAAGTTTTTAGAGTGGTGGAAGAAGTGGAAAATTCGGATTATGAAAAAACATTTGAAGAAGCAAAAAAAATAAATAAAAAAACACAAATTGGTGATGAAGTAAAAATTGCTTTAGATCATAAATCAGAATTCGGTCGTATTGCCGCTCAAACCGCCAAACAAGTGATCTTACAAAAGATTCGTGAAATTGAGAAAGAAGAAGCTTACACCGCCTTTAAAGATAAAGCCGGTAAAGTTGTAATGGGCAGAGTGCAAAAAATTGACAATAGAAATGTGATTGTGGATCTGGGTAAAATAATTTCAGTTTTAATCCCAGCCGAGCAAAACCCCACTGAAGATTATTCCATTGGCCGTCGCTTAAAGGTTTTTATTAAATCCGTAGAATTAACGCCTAAAGGTCCGGCGATTTTAATTTCTCGAGCTGATCCAAATTTAATTAAAGCCCTTTTTCGCACGGAAGTACCGGAAATCTCCGCCGGAATTGTTAAAATCAAAGACATTGTGCGCGAAGCCGGCTTTAGAACCAAAATGTCGGTTGAAGCGACAGAAGATGGCATTGACCCGGTTGGCTCTTGCGTGGGCCAACGCGGTACCAGAGTGCAAACGATTTTAAATGAAATTGGCGGCGAAGAAAAAATTGATATTATTTTATGGGATAAAGATATCAAAACTTATATTGCCAACGCTCTATCACCGGCTAAAATTGAAAGGATTGAAATAGATAAAAAGAAGAAACATGCTGAAGTTTTAGTAAATCCTGACGAATTATCTTTAGCTATCGGCAGAGAAGGCCGTAATGTCCGTTTGGCATCCAAACTATGTCAATACGAAATTGATGTTTATGCAGCTGAAAATGGTAAAAAAATCGCCAAAGAAGATAGAAGCAGAAGCAAAATGAAAAAACAAACGGAAACAGAAGACAGCAAAAAAAATCAAGAAATGGCTCCAGAAACCGACGGTAAAAACGAAGAAAAAATTAAAAACAAAGAATAAAAAATCCCTTGTGCTTAGACAAGGGAAAAAACTAATACCAGCATTCCTTATCAACCGGTGTTCTTTTCAATGATTTGTAAAGTGTTCCCTCTTTGTAATAAACTCTTATGAAACGTTCTTCGGGTCTTTCAGAATCAAAAGCAATAACAAAGATTGCCGCGTATTGTTGAGCCATTTGGTGGATCAATAATTCTCTTTCCAGATCAATTATCCTGTTTTCGACTGTTCTTTTAATATAATCAAAGCTACGGAAATCAATTACCACGTAAACCGGATAAGGAAAATTTTTTTGAGCTAATTCTGTTATATCTTTGGCAATTTGCAAACCGGAATTATTTAAAAATTTAGCATCAACAGCAATTATTGTAGGGTTGTAGCTATGGTTGACTCCGTTAATTCCTAATCTTTGGCAAAATCTATCGGTTCCTTTTCCCAACCATTCCATAATTTGTTTTGCCATTCCGATAAATTTTTCGCCAAATATTAATTCCGCATTTTTTCTGGCAGTTATAAAAACAAATTGATTTTGGCAGCTGCTAATTGGTTTAGCCGGGCCAACCAGCCTTACCGCTAAAGTCATTTTACTTACTCCTTGTTGTTAATTTACTAAATATAGTATTAACAAAATTAAAAAATAAGTCAAATTAGACCAAAAAACATACCTTTAAGGTATGCTTTTTGGTTTATCTGGGAGTGGACAAAAAAGAGTAGATATTCTATACTGGGGGCGCTTGACAATACTGCTATAATAAAAATAATATTATTTAATTTTTTAAATCTAATTTATATGAGTGATAATGAATTTAGCCATCGTTTTTCAAGTGAAGCCAAAGAAGCTTTAGGTAAAGCCGAACGCATCTCTTTATCTCTTAAAGAACAAGTGGATTCTAACCACCTGCTTTTGGCTATTGCCACTATGCGTGGATCTGAAGCTTTTTCCATATTGGAACAATTAGATCTAACCATCTCCAGGCTTAATGCCGTTTTTAATCTGCAAAGTAAGAAAGATAATCCCAAAGCCGGTTTGGCATCTCGTGAAATAATTGAGCTTTTAAAGCAAGCTTTTACTTTAGCTTTTCAACATCGCTCCAAAGAATTAAATACCATTCATCTTTTGCTGGCTATTGCCCAAAGTCCCCAATTCGAGGCTTATGCCACTTTGAGAAAATCGGGCATGGACATTAATTTGCTTAAAAAAATGTTATTTACGAAATTAGATAAAGAACAATCCAATCAAACAAAATCAGATACTCAAAAAATGAGTGAGGAAGAAGGTTTATTCGGCGGCAAAATGCCTTTTTTTGATTTTCCTTTTCCCGATTTTGACGATGAAGAAAATGATTTTTCAGAAGAACAAAAAGCTAATGCTAAAAAAAGTAAAACACCAACTTTGGATTTATTTAGTGTGGATTTAACCAAAAAGGCCAAAAATAAAGAATTAGATCCGATGATTGGTCGAGAAAGTGAAATCAAGCGTTTAATGCAAATCTTAAATCGACGCAAAAAAAACAATCCGGTTTTGATTGGTGAACCTGGCGTAGGCAAGACCGCCATTGTCGAAGGGTTGGCACAAAAGATTATTGGAAATGAGGTGCCTCGAACTTTAACCAAAAAACGTATTTTATCTTTGGATTTGGGCCTAATTGTGGCCGGTACTAAATACCGTGGTGAATTTGAAAAAAGAATCAAAAAAGTGGTAGATGAAATAAAAGAAAACCCTAATATTATTATTTTTATTGATGAATTGCACACGGTGATTGGCGCAGGGAGTGCCGAAGGCTCAATTGATGCGGCTAATATTATCAAACCGGCACTCGCTCGAGGAGAATTACGAATGGTTGGAGCCACCACTTTAGACGAATATAGAAAACATATCGAAAAAGACGCTGCTTTTGAACGGCGTTTGCAGCCCATAATGGTTAACGAACCCACTGCTTTGGACACTATCCAGATTTTAAAAGGTGTCAAAAAATATTATGAAGAATTTCATCATATAAAATTGGATAAAAGTGCAATTGCGGCAGCAGTTGAATTCGGCCAAAAATATATTTACGATCGCTTTTTTCCGGATAAAGCTATTGATTTAATTGATGAGGCCAGTTCAGCCAAAGAAATTGAATTGTCTAATAATCCTAAAAGCAACAGAATTAATAAATTAGAAAAAAGATTAAATAAAATTATTGCCGATAAAGAAGCGGCGGTTAATAGCCAAAATTTTGAACAAGCAGCGCAAATCAAAGAGATAGAAGAAAAAATAAAATCGGAAATCAAAAAATTGGAGGCTGAAAATAAACCCGCCAAGATTTTAGGTACCATAACCCGCAAAGACATCGCCCATATTGTATCCGACTGGACAGGCATTCCTATTTCTGATTTAAGCATTGAAGAAATGGCTAAATACCAAAATTTAAGCTCCAAAATGAAAGAAAGCATAATTGGGCAAGACAAAGCAATTGATGAACTTATCCGAGCTATTAAACGTTCCAGTGTGGGTATCAGATCTGAAGAAAGACCTATTGGTTCTTTTATTTTTTTAGGCCCAACAGGTGTTGGTAAAACCGAAACAGCAAAAGTTTTAGCACAAACCCTTTTTGGCACAAAAGACGCTTTAGTGAAAATTGATATGTCTGAATTTATGGAAAAACATAATGTCTCTCGTCTTTTAGGTGCGCCACCGGGCTATGTGGGCTATGATGAAGGCGGTAAATTGACAGAAAGCATTCGTCGCAAACCTTATAGCGTAGTTTTGTTCGACGAAATTGAAAAAGCTCATCCGGATGTTTATAATATGCTTTTGCAAGTTTTAGAAGATGGTTTTTTAACTGATGCTCAAGGCAGACGGGTCAGTTTTAAAAATACCGTTATCATTATGACTTCCAATATCGGAGTAAAAGAGCTAAACAATCAAGCCAGCATTGGTTTTAAAACAGCAGAAAAAAGCGGCGAGAAAAAAGCTAAATTTTTGTCTGAATTTAAATCCGCCAAAAAAAGAATAACTCAAGAGATAAATGAATTTTTCCCTCCGGAATTTATTAACCGTTTAGACAAAATTATCATTTTTAATCCGCTAACTAAGAAAGAAGTTAAACAAATTGTTAAAATTGGTTTAAATGAGTTAAAAGAACGGTTAAGGAATAAAGATTTGGAATTAAAATTTGATAATTCCAGCGTCGATTATCTATCAAAGAATGGTTTTGATCCTAAATTTGGCGCTCGTCCAATTAGACGATTAATTACTCGCCAAATAGAAGATAAAATTTCAGAAAAATTAATTAATGGGGAGATCAAAAATGGTGCTAAAATTTCTATTTTGAAAAAGGCTAAAAAATTGGAAATCAAAATCGAAAATAAAAGCAAAAAGGTGATCGCTTAACCCAAAATTGTCCATATGTGGCCCAAACTTAAAAAAAGACTAAGCTATTTAAAGCCGAGTGATATTTTATTTGTTAAAAGAGCTTTAGAATTTGCTCAATCTGCCCATCAAGGTCAAAAAAGAATATCCGGTGAAGATTATCTTACCCATCCCTATGCGGTTGCTTTATATTTGGCTAATTATAAATTTAGCCGCGATGTAATTGCTGCCGGCCTTTTACATGATGTTTTAGAAGATACTAAAATTAAACAAAAAGATTTAGAAAAGAAATTTAACAAAACAGTTGCCAAACTGGTTGATGGAGTTTCTTTAGTTGGTGATATCCAAACAAAAGCAAAAATTAATTTTAAAAATAATGATGAAGAGCGCCAATTCTTGAAATTGCAAAAATTAATTTTGGCTAGCGCTTTAGACTTGAGGGTAGTTTTTATTAGGCTTTTGGATCGCAAACATAATTTGGAGACATTGGATGTCTTCCCTCGCTTTAGTCAAATTAGAAAAGCCAAAGAAACTTTAGCAATCTATGCGCCACTTTCTAAAAAATTAGGTATGGATGAATTAGGAGCTGAACTTGAGGATTACTCTTTTAAATTTTTGCACCCCAAAACTTATCAACAAGTTTTGAAAATTAGAAAAAAATATGCACCGGTTAATTTAAAAATAGTTAAAAAAATAAGAAAACAAATCAAAAAAAAATTAGAGTTAAATAAAATTAAAATAATAAAAATAGATTATCGCATTAAACATTTATATAGCCTATACCAAAAATTGAAAAAAAACGATATGGATATTAGCCGCATTTATGATCTGGCGGCTATGCGTATTATCACCAATACAAAAAAGTCTTGTTATGAAATATTGGGCTTAATTCATTCATTATACCAACCAATGGAAGGAAGAATTAAGGATTATATTGCCAATCCCAAACCTCGAGGCTATCAATCTTTGCACACAACAGTATTTATCAAAGGCGATCAACCAATTGAAATTCAAATTAGAACCTTGAAAATGCACCATTATGCCGAATATGGTTTAGCCAGCCATTGGCTTTATAAAGAAAATGTGCAAAAAATAAAAATGCAACAATGGTTTTTTAGGCTCAATAAATTAATTAGACAAGAGAAATACTCACTTTCTAATCTTTTTCGCGAACAAATCTATGTTTTTACTCCTAAAGGTGAAGTGATTGAATTACCTCAAGGTTCGACCGCTTTAGATTTTGCTTATGCCATTCACACTCAAATTGGCCATCAGGCTAAACATATTTTAGTCAATAATCAAATTAAACCTTTTGATTATAAATTACATAATTCTGATGTAGTGGAAATAAAAACCGATAAAAACTTCCAAATTTCCGCTCTTTGGCTAAGAAAGGTGATAACAAATGAAGCCAAAAATAAGATTAAATCTTATTTACGTTTGGAAAACAAAGAAGAAAAAATCAAGATTGCCAGTTCAAGGTTGGATCATTTTCTTAGAATCTACAATTTAAAAAAAGCTGATTGGGATAAAAAAGAAAGTGGAATATTAAAAAATCTGAAAATGAATTTAGAACAATTTTATTTAACAATTTATGAAGAAAAAATTAATTTAGATATAGTTATAAAAAAATATTTCAAACCCAACTTTTCTACTTCATTTAAGAAGAAACAAAAAGAAGAAACAAAAGTGGTTGTTTCCGGTTTCAATGATTTGTATCTTAAATTAGCTAAATGTTGTCAACCGCGAAAAAATAATTCTATTGTGGGTTATATTTCAAGAAAACACCAAATTATTATTCATAAAAAGAATTGTCCGTCTTTAGTGCGTTTAAACAAAGAAAGATTAATTCCGGCTTGGTGGGAAGGAGAAAAACAAAAATTAGAAATTGCAGCCAACGATAGATTGGGCCTTTTATCTGATATAACCAATTTGTTTTCTCATAAAAAGATTAATATTTTGACCTTGTCTGCTCCTAAGTGTAAAAAGGGGCAAGCAAACCTAAGGGTTGCAATTGATTGCCCAGATATGTTAAGATTAAGCCAGCTAGTTGAAGAAATAAATGCTATTAATGGAGTAAAGAATACCACAATTATAACTTGAGACTGCTTTTAAAATAATAAAAAGTAAAAATATATTTTATTTGTTATTTGAAATTTGGATTTTGAAAATTAAAAAACAATATGGCTCAAAATTCTAAAAAATCTTTAATGCAAGCGCCAAAAGGCTTTAGAGATATTTTGCCCTCTGATCAAAAATACTATGAGTTTATTAAACAAATTGCCATTAAACACTTAAGATTTTCTGGTTTTAAACGAATCGATTTACCAATTTTAGAATATGCTTCATTATTTGAAAGAGGAGTGGGGGAAGAAACCGATATTGTTAGAAAAGAAATGTTTTTAGTCCCGCGCAAAGGCAATGCAGAAGAAAAAGAAGATTATGCCTTACGTCCTGAAGGCACTGCCGGTGTAGCTAGAGCCTATATTGAGCATGGCATGCATACCAAACCCCAACCGGTAATGTTATATTACGTCGGCCCTTTTTTCAGATATGATCAACCCCAAGAAGGAAGATACCGCGAATTTTGGCAAATTGGTGCCGAAATTTTAGGTACCCAAAAACCCACAGCCGACATCGAATTAATGCGTTTAGCTTGGAATATTTTTGAAGATTTAGGGATCACGGATTTGTCTTTGGCCATTAATAGCATTGGTTGTGACCATTGCCGAGGCAATATTAAAAAAAGTTTAAAAGAATATTTTGAAAGTATGCGCAGCAAATTATGCCCTGATTGTATTAGGCGTCTGGATACTAATGTTTTTCGTATTTTAGATTGTAAAGAACCAGCTTGCAAAGAAGTGGCAATGGACGCACCACCCATCTTAGACAATCTTTGTGTTTATTGTAAAACTCATTTACGCAAAGTTTTAGAGATGCTCGATGAGCTAAAAATTAAGTACGATTTGGATCCCACTTTAGCTCGCGGTTTAGATTATTATACCCGAACAGTTTTTGAAATTGCCCAAGTCGATGATAGGGAAAGAAAGTTGTCTTTAGCCGGCGGGGGTCGTTATGATATGCTTGTTAAAAAATTAGGTGGCCGTGATGTCCCGGCAGTAGGTTTTGCTTTTGGCTTGGATCGCATTGTTGATCTTTTAAAGAAAAAAGAAATAGAAGTGCCGGATTACGAAAAACCAACGGTTTTTTTAATCCAATTGGGTGAAAGTGCTAAAAAATCTTGTTATCAAACTTTAGAAAAGTTGCAAAATGAAGGCATTCCCACTCAAGCTACCCCTTTTAGGGATAGTTTAAAAGCCCAATTACGCACTGCTAATCGATTAAAAGTTAGGTTCACAGTAATAATCGGTCAAAAAGAAATTAATGATAACACTGCCATTGTCCGCGATATGAAAGAGAGTGTTCAGGAAATCATTCCCAAGGCGGAGATCGTTAATTTTTTAAAAGAAAAATTAAAAAAATAAATAGATCTTAGACAAATAAAACCCCCTGCCAAAGGTATCTTGGCACACAGAATACCCAAGGCAGGGGGGGATGAACAAAGCTGGCTGGGGAGCCAGGGCTAAAAACCAGCCAGCTTCTTATCTACTATATAATAAAACAATATATTTGTCAATTATTTTTTAATAAAACAATTTATTTCTATTTTTTTGGATAAAAAGACCCCTGCCAAAGGGCGCCCTCGGTCGTATGGGGGAGGGCAGCATCGGGCGCAGAGCGCCCAAATGGCAGGGGGGATTATCCGCCGGGCTGGGGAGAACCAGCCGACGGAACAGCCAAAAAATTAAAAAACAACTAATTGTAGTTTATATAAAAAAAATCTATTTGTCAATATTTGATAAACCCTGCCAAGGGGGATTCCACGACCTCTGTGGGGGGCAGGAAGCTGGGCGTGGAACACCCAAGGCAGGGTAAGGATCTGGTCGGACTGGTTGAGCCAGAGTTAGGATAACCAGCCCGACGGAATAGAAATACTAATTGTAGTTTATACAAAAAAATTTCTTTGTCAATAAGAAGTTTTTCTTTCCTTCGCTTCCTCCTTTGCTAAAGTTACAAAGAATCGGTAAAAAGCTTCTCCCTTCTTTATCTTCTGTACTTAAAACTATGGATATCAATAAAACTGCGAGGGACAAGCCGGAAAGCAAACGGCTGCTTGCCTTTGGCAAACGCGTCAAAAGATTATTTTTATTTTTTTATTATGAAAAAATAAATCATAGGTAATAAAAACCCTGCCCAATGCTCTGGCGCAAAAGATCGGAAAAAGCGCTTTGGCTTAAGGTGAAAATTAAAGCAAAAGCGCAAACAATAATAACCACCGACAGCCATTTGGTATAGATTCCGGCTGTACGCGTGAATAAAATCAAAGATAAAACCGCCAAAAGCGCCGGCCCAAAAATTTTGATATCCCCTAATGGTACAAATTGACCGCCAATATATGTTTGGTTATAACCCAAATATTGCCCTAAATCATAGTTAAATTTAAAAATAATAAATAAAATCTCTAAAATCAAAACCACAAGCATCATCCATGATGACCAACGGGTCGATTCGCCTTCGGTCCTATAAATTTCGTAAATTACAGTGGGCAAAAGTAAAAAAGCAATCCAAAGTGGAGCAGTTGCTTTTAACCCAATCAAAATACCGATTAAAGCCACAATGGACAAAATAAAACAAATTAAGCCTGCATTTTTAGTTGGTTTAGCCATATTATTATTTAATTTACAAATCACAAATATCAATCCGCCAGCTGGTGAGATATCATTCGACCTTGTGGCTTGTCCTGCGAAGTCTTGACGTGGCAGGGAGAATAATTCCTTAATTTGAAACAAGAAAGGAAGCTTCTCGACTCCCTTTGGTCGCTCGAAGAATAAATGGTACTTGATAAATTAGAGGTTCTTTCACCTTGCCTACGGGCGGGTTCAAGACAGCTTTGGGGTGCCACTTTTGACTTATTTTTTATTAGATATTAGCTATTATGGTAAAATCGCCCCTTGAGTAGCGCCATGATCAGTTTGCGCATCATAAGCCACATTACTGGTACGATCTTGCTCCATTAGATTATTAACCACTGTTTGGGCAGTAGAATCTACCTCATCACAACTTGGCGCTGAAAGACCCAAAATAGAATTATAAATTTGATCAGCTATATCATAATGCCTTTGCATATGGCCTTGTTCATGGATAACTAAATTATTCATAAAAGCGTTCCATTCATCAGTCAATCCATTTTCCGTATCACCTTTTATTTCCCAATTGGGATAATAGATGTCAACATTTACGCCAACCGCTGATTTAGAAACAGTACACTCACCTTGATTATTAAAAGCGAATTGATAAGTCCAGTTAAACCAAGCTGTGGTTAAACCAGTGAAAGCGCCCTCATCTGTTTTAGGCCCACAAGCATTAACCTGCTCCCTTAAATCATAACGATTATATCCGTAAATAGAGTAGTAATGATTATTTAGATTTTTTTTAACACCCGGGCTGTCTAAGCTGATTGCCAAGGCTTGAGAATCCGGAGTTTGCACTTGAGAACAAGAATCAGGCACAGGATAACTACTTGAGTTATCTGATTGGGTTGTGCTTGAAGGAGTAATTAGTTCCGGAGTATTTGAAGTTTTACTGGAATTTGTTTTGTTGCTCTTGTTTGTATTTTGGCTGACATTTCTATAATAGATAAACAATAAAGAAAAAATTAAGATTGAAACAAATAAAAAAATAAAAAAAGCGATAATGCAACCGGCAATAATTTTACGATTGCGATCTGTGCGTTGTTTATCTAAAATTGGGATCGGTGAGCTATTTTGCATCATTCACATATTATAACATTGCTTTTTATTTGTGTCATTTTGTTTTAAAATTAGTTAATGAACGACAAATTATCCAAAGCCGATTTGCATATGCACACCAATTTTTCTGATGGCAAACCAACACCGGAAGAAATAATTGATTATGTAGTTAATAAAACCGATCTTAACATTATTGCCATTACTGACCACGACACCATAGAAGGTGCAAAATTAGCTCAGAGAATAGTAAAAGAAAAAAAGCTGGACCTAAAGATAATCATCGGTGAAGAAATTTCTGCAAAAGAAGGACATATTGTCGGCTTATTTTTAAAAAAAGTAGTCCCCAAAGGATTAAGCGCCAAAGAAACCATCAAAAGAGTCAAAGAACAAAAAGGTTTAGTGGTAATTCCGCATCCTTTTTATTATACTCCAATAAATACCGTCAAAATGGCGGTGATGAATGGCATTGGCTTAAATAATATCTTAAAGAATTTAAAAAACATTGATGCTATTGAAACCGTTGATAATACGCCTACCTTAGCTGATGAGAATTTCGTGGCTCATTTTTGGAATAGTATTCTATTGCATAAACCCGAGACCGGCTCCAGTGACGCCCACATTAAAGAAGCGATTGGTATGGGCTTTACTTTGTTTGAAGGCGAAACAAAAACAGATTTAAGAAAAGCTATTCTAAATGGCCAAACCAAAGCCATTGCCAAACGCTGGCATTTAATGGGACTTTTAAAATATGGTTATTTCTTTTTCCCCAAAGCCATACGTTTGGGTTTTTATAAATTATTTAGCTCTAATTAAAAAACTCTCCCCAATTATGGGAAGAGCTGGCGTAAAGATTGGGGAGTAATACAACTTATTTTTTCAGCAATATTTTTTCTCAAAGGTATCTCTCCTCTCCTAACTGCAAAAATAAACTCTTCTGTCTTTTGCAAAGTTAGCAAATAGACTCTTTTATTTTTTTGAGTTTTTAACCAACCTTTTTTTATCCAATTTGACACCGTGTTTTGACTAACACCCACAAAATCGGCAAAATCACAAGCGCAGATCAATCCCTTTCTCAATTTTTCAGCTAATGCTCTTCTGCCCCTTTGTCTCGAATTTGTTCTCTTTCCCATTATTTTCTTAAGTTGAGAAACATTATCTAACCAACTAATATGGATACAGCACCGACCGCTTAAATTTTTCTTTACCGGTCCAAAAAATTCTTTTAAAGCATAATTTAAAAAGGTACGTAAAGGATAATTAAATTTTTTAGCCACACAATAAGTACTAACCCAATTTCTATAAATATCTAAGACTCTGATTATTTCAGGAACATTTATCAACCAATATTGTCCGATTTGCCCCATGCTTTTAGCGATATTTTTTATACCTTTGATTTTATTTTTTTGTAAATGAACAGTGATAGTAGAATTACCAACACACCCAATTTGATTGACTAACTCTACTGCCATGCAACCGTCTAAATGGCTAAAAATAAAATTTTGATCAGATTCTGAAAAAATAAGTCTAAACCTATCTTTATTATCTTCAAAAAATTTCGGATGAAGCTCTGCAATCGCCTGCGCACTTTTGCTATGAAATAAACAAAAATCTCTATTGGAAAATTTCGCCGTTGCATCTTTTTGGCAATTATGCACAAAACATTCGTTTGCCATTTTGGTCTCCTTTTCAAGTTGCTTTTACTTAATAAGAGTAAGCATAAATGAATATTTTAGTCAATATTTAAATTTTTTTTTGTCTATGTTATGATAAAAACATGCAAAAAGAAGAACAAAGCCGAAATGAAAAATTAGAGCAAATGCAAAATAGCGGCCTTAACCCATATCCTTCAAAAGTGGGCAAAAGACAAAAAATTTCTTTTGTACGCAAACAAAAAAGCGGAGATTTTAATATTGTCGGTAAAATTGTTTCTTTAAGAAGCCATGGCAAATCCACATTTTTAGACTTAAAAGATCAAAGCGGAAAAATGCAAGTTTTTTTTCGCTTTGATGAAATGGGAGAAAAAGAATATGAAAAAATTTCGTTTTTAGATTTGGGCGATTATATTGCTGTTTCCGGCTCTTTATTTGATACAAAATCCGGCGAGCTAACAATTCTCGCTAAAAACTTACAAATTTTAGCCAAAACCCTCCTGCCTTTACCGGATAATTGGTATGGTTTAAAAGACACAGAAATTAGGTATAGAAAGAGATTTTTGGATTTGATCATTAATAAAAATGCCAAAAATAACCTCATTTTACGCTCCAAAATTATTTCATATTTGCGCCATTATATGGAAGACAAAGGTTTTATGGAGGTGGAAACCCCGGTCTTACAAAGTATCCCGGGAGGTGCGGCAGCCAAACCCTTCAAAACTCATTACAATATTTTAAATCAAGAGATGTATTTGCGTATTGCCCCGGAGCTTTATTTAAAAAGATTAGTTGTAGGTGGTTTTGAAAAAGTTTTTGAAATTGGCAAAAATTTCCGCAATGAAGGCCTTTCCCATATGCACAATCCGGAATTCACGATGATGGAATTTTATTGGGCTTATAAAGACTATAACTATTTAATGAAGTTTACTCAAAAATTAATTCCTGACTTAGTCAAAAATCTTAAAGGAACTTTAAAAATCAAATACGGAAAAAATCACATTGATTTTACGCCACCCTTTAAAAAAATCGCTTTTGATGAATTAATTAAAAATGATTCTAAGATTGATATTTATAAATTTCCTCTTTTTGAAGACTTGAAACAAGAAGTTATTAAGCAGGGGATTGATTTGAACTTTAAAGAAATCACCGCCTGGCCCAAATTGGTTGATGAATTATATAAAAAAGTCAGCCGACCCAAAATTATTCAACCCACCTTTGTCATTGACCATCCGTTGGTTTTAACGCCCTTGGCTAAAGCAAAAGACGATGATCCAAATAAAGCCCAACGGTTTCAGTTGGTTTTAGCAGGGGGCATTGAACTTGTTAACGCATACAGCGAACAAAATGACCCCCAAAAACAAACCGAAACTTTTAATGAACAAATGAGCTTAAAAAAAGAAGGCTATGAAGAAGGAGAAACCGTTGATAATAATTTTATTGAAGCTTTAAAATACGGCCTTCCTCCCACTGCCGGTTGGGGCATGGGCATAGAAAGAATGGCAATGATTTTAAGTGATCAATATTCAATCAAAGAAGTAATTCCATTCCCAACTTTGAAAAATTTACCCCGTTAAATAATTTTTGTTTCCTCTGTCATTCCCGTGTAGACGGGAATCCATGCATTTAATCTTGTTGAATAATTCACCCCGTTAAATAATCCAGCCGTAAAAACTTTACGGCTGGATTGCCAAAGGCATTTAACAGGGTGAACCCCGTTAAATAATTTAAAATTACGACTTGAGCAACATAACAAAAAATTATTTGCGTCTACCAAAAAAAAGAGATATA
>Ga0265297_10006383_pt1 | contig 17183 bp, 18 predicted proteins | sample Munlanlwell13791_FD_192502 | JGI IMG/M metagenome (GOLD analysis project Ga0265297, IMG submission 192502) | Leachate microbial communities from a municipal landfill in Southern Ontario, Canada - Leachate well 137-91 | ecosystem: Engineered > Solid waste > Landfill > Unclassified | place...
TAGATAAAGGAAAATTTTTATCAGAATATATTGAATCATATCTTTTCTTTCCATGAAGATAAGAAAGAGGTAAAAGAAAAGCGAATTTAAAAAAAGCAACTTCTTTGGCTTTAAGAATGAACTCTTCTGCCAATGAATAAGGGGGATTAGTTATAATGTAAGGGTATCGTCTAGTTTCTTTTAGAAAATCAGTTTCTTTATCATAAAAATCTATGTCTTGAAAATTATTTTTCAATAAAACTTTTACAATAGCTCCATTTCCCCGTGCAGGTTCTAAAATAAGTAAGTCCTTATTCCATTGAGATACTTCATTATCAATAAACTGCTGTGTTATGGAGTAGGGGGTTTCATAGAAATCTGATTCTTTTCTTTTTTTATCAACATTGTTACAAGAAAAATTCTTTCCTTTCATAGATAACTCCAACTTATTCTTGCTCTTTCTGATTTTGAAATTTTCCTTCAATGCATACCTGCTCATTCATTTTCACTGACCATCCTCTATTATCTCATCTTCAGGAAGGGTACCAGTATCTATTGATTCTTGTTCATCCAATACTGAAAAAGAAGAAAAAGTAGAATTTATCTGAGCTTTTACTTCTTCAAAAATATCTTTATGATCTTTAAGAAAAGTTAAAAGAGAATTAGAACCTTGACCCTTAAAATCCCATTCGGGCTTAGAGAACCACGATCCTTTCTTTTCTACAATTCCTAATTTAGAAGCAAAGTCCACATACTCTGCATCTGAATTAAATCCCGTACTGTAATATAAATCAAGTTCTGCTGATCTCTTCGGGAAACCTATTTTAGATTTCACATTTTTTAGTCTAATCTGATTCCCAATGGGTTCGAGACCATCCATTATATCTTCACCTTTTGATACTCTACCCCTCCAAGAAGCATAAAACCTAGGGGCATAACCTCCCCCAGAGGGTGCATCTGCTGGCATTCCAGGTCGAACATTCCCTATCTTTGCTCGCATCTGGGTAAGTAAATTAAGTGAAGTCTTAAAGCGAGAAATATAAGGATTTAATTTTTTTAAACCGTCTGAAAATAATAACGCTGAACCACCGAAACTGCGCTTTCCATACTCATCTTCCATCGCTGAAGCAGTAGGAGTAGCTGTAGTAGAATCCCATACAATAAACGCAATTTTTCCAGTTTTTATTAACTCTTCTGCAATCTTAAACCCCTCTTCTCCATTTAAAGGCCGTACCAAAATAAATACATCCTCAGAAGTGTCAAGCCCAGCAACATTTGCGTAATGTTCATCGAAGGTATGTTCAATATCGATGTACACCACAACTCTTTGATCACTGTCTTCTCGACGTTGAAACTGTCCTCCTATGTACTCAGAAAGTACAGACTTTCCTCCTGATTCAGGACCAAACATTTCTGTGATGCGGCCTATCGGGTATCCTCCTCCAAAGGCATAATTAAGTTTTGGGCTTGAAAGTATCAATCTACATACCTTCCCAGCCTCACTAACATTAGGAAGAGACCCTCCAAAAGACTTTCGTAAATCAGATATGATACTCATAACTTCATTTGTATTGCTTTTTGCCATCAAGTTCTCCTTTTATTATGTAAATAAAATTACTAAAATCTACGTGTTTACCTGGAAACCTATCTGAATTAGTACTGTCAAAATTTATAAAATTATTTATAGTCCCCTTTTCTTTATTATGGTCTATAGACTCAAAAAAATAAAGTAGATTATAAAAATCTAATGTTCTATATTTTCCATAGGTTTGTTTTATATAATATGATAATTTTCCATATGAAGCAGAATTCCATATAAATACCTCACCCACGAAATGATCATACAAATAAGACCAAGCATACATAATCTGATTAATATTTGTAGGAATATTATCAAAATAAGTATTAGCCTCATCATATGGTAACTTCATTGCATCATTAACTCTATCATAAAATTCTTTTTTAACCGAACTTTTTTCGTCTTTTTTCTTTCTTATAGGTTCCTGTTCTTCAAGAATAGCTTTCATAATCGCACTGTAGTTTATTTTAATAAACCTTTTTTGAGGGATTCCTCTTTTCTCGAGTTCAATAAACCCAATCTCTTTTAAAAAAGAGAGACTTCTTCGTTGAACAGAATCACTGATTAATAACGCCCTTTCAATAGAATCAACCGTTATAAAAAACCAATCAATTTTTTTAGTCTCATAAAAATATTTACTTATCGATATAAGCTCTCCTAATAAAACTGCGGTAGGGCAATCTCCCCCAAGCACCTTAAATAATTTCTTATTAATTAATATAAAAGCGTCCTGTGATAAAATGCTTTCTATACCCTTTCTTTCCATATCTGACATAATTTTTTATAGAATACCCTCCCCTAAAATCAATAACCCTTTCTCTATCGAATCACATTTTGTAAGTTTTCTTTTTAAAAGAATTAAGTGCCTATCATTTTTAGGAATTCCCCCTTCTGTTGATTTTTCATCAATAAGCAAAATAAGTTGATTTATTGTAAATTTTCTCCATTTCTCTCCGCTTAATTCGACTGATATCAAATATTCAACTAAAGAATTAAATGTAGTCGATCCTTTTTCTTTTTTTTGCCTTAAAGTCTCTATAAAATAACCACTCGACTTTTTCTGAATTTCAGTTTCCATACATCCTCAAATTTTTTCCTCACTTTTCCGAAAAAGCTTACTTGCGAAATATTGTGAAAATTTGCTTAGTAATAAACTTTTTCGTAAATAAGGATATAGACTTAGTTCATCATATACTTTTAGTAGACTAAACAAATTTTTGTTTGAGGCAATAGCTTTTGTTCGTTCTTCATAATATTCATTCGGGGCTATTTTTGTAAATATGTAAGAAGAGGCCTGAGATAGAACAAGATATGTAATATTAAAAAATTCCTGGATATCCAAAGATTCTAATTCATAGAGAAAAGTTGTATCTAATGCTAAAAGCTTATCTAGAGCTTGATACGCAGAAGAAATATCCACAATTCCTAGATGTTCCTTTATCAATTCAGGAGTCCAATACTCTCCTATTAGACATTTTTCTAATAGTTGCACAGCTTCTCTAAAAGACCCTTGTGCAGTTTCTGCAATTGCCATCAAGCCTTTAAGGTAAAAATCTTTTGGAATTTCAGGTTTGTTCCATAGACCTTGATTAGTTAATATTGTCTTTAACCCCACCAGAATATCAAAATTATTAAAAGGCTTGAAATTAAATTTTTGACACCTACTTTGAATAGCGGGAGGTAATCCGGTATTTACCATAGACAGTAAAATAAAGTACACATTCTCTCGAGGCTTTTCTAAAACTTTTAATAAAGAATTTTTTGCCGCAGTAGATAATTGATCAGATTCTTCAATGATAAAAATTGAATTTTTATCATAAAAAGAAGCAGAATCTGCATTAGAAGAAAAATCGCTTACTTCTTTTTTGGAAGAGTCCCCCCCATCTAACTGAAGGGTTCCCCTGTCCCATCTTTCTTCGATGATAGAACTGCACGACGGACATTTACCACAGGGACTTTTATCTAGTTGCAAGTTACTGCAATTAAGAGTCATCGCAATAATTTTTGCGACAGTACTTTTTCCTACCCCAGAAGGCCCTTTTAGAAGCATTGCTTGAGGCCAATTATTTTTGTCTCTTCTTGCAAGCATTTCTTTAATGATATGGGGTTGCCCAATCACATCTTCAAATCGAATTGGACGTGTGGATATAGATAGTTGCATGAATAACCTCACTACCTATATAAGTATATACCCCCAACACGCTTTTTTTCTATTCACTTTCAGAATAAAGTAAACCTTCTACTTTTTCTACATCATCATAAGAAATTCCAGGTGAGCTTATAGAAACTGTTGTAGAACCCTTCATACCTGTAAAAATATGAGAAACACTTTCTATCATAAAATTTCTAGAAAACAAGGATTCCTTGTTTGTGTCTTCCTTGGTGATATGAAGATGACAAAATTTTCCAGGAATAACAAATACTTGAGGTAAGCAAAAAAGATCGAGTACATGGGCTTTCATGAGCGAATAACTCTGCATATTAATTGTTTCCGAAAAGATGTGAGAATAAGGTAATAATGAATCATCACTATATACTTTTGAAATAGCCCCCTTTGATTTTAACAAAGGAGCAAACGCTTGTGTTTGGTTAGGGCTTAATATAGGTAATAAAGGTTCTTCAGAAATTCCTTTCACTCTACCCTGAAGAGCAGATACATATGAGAGACCTGCCCCTGCTTCTAACCAAGCATCTTCTTTATCTTTATTAAATTTAAGTTGAAGAGCATTCATAAACACAAATTTATTTGGATAGGTATTGATCTGATTTTGATAAGAAGGCAAGTCCTTATGGGATAAACCAATTGCAGTTATTGTAGTGTCTATATTTTCAGAATATTCTTTAATATAAAAACTGTTTTCACAAGTAGTAAACATAAAAATTGCTTTATTATCTTTTCCAATTGCTTGCTTTTTTAAGGATTCAATAAATTTTCCTTGCGTCATTTTAGTCCTATAGTGCACTGCATTCATTTCATCATATGTTTTATCTATAAAAATATTATTAAAAGCCCCTAGAATTTCTGAAGTAATCATTGATTTGATTGTTTCACTTATTGAGCCATAATAGGCGAGGGACTTGCTGTATTGAGAAAAATACCAAGGACTAATAAGTGTACAAAAATAAGCTTCTCCCATAGAGGTTGCTGATACCCCCGGCCCATTAATAAATGAGAAAATACTCATATATTTTGTTACATCTTCTGTATTTGTCTTAAATACAAATTTTAACTTTCTTCCTTCTACTATAATCTTATCTTCAAGCAAAGAGGGGTCTCCTCGAAATATCCATTCTCCATATGCAAACAAAGAATAAATAGAACTAGATAATTCTAATTTATCTGTAGTAATAGTGAGAGCCTCTAAAGAAACCCAACCTTCAGAATCAGAAAAATAAGAAGCTTCCCATAAAATTGTGTTTTCTATCATGTTTTCATAAAACCTCTTAGATCAGAATTAATTGGCAATAAAAGAAAAGGGAAATCCATAAGTTTGGATAAGTGGGGAATATTGTTTAATGAAAGAATTATATCATCATAATAAGTTACCCCATACTGAGCACTCATCAATAAATATGGTTTTTGAGCTATAGTTTCATCCGGCTCTACTTTAATCGCGGGTTCTGTATATTCGAAAGAACTAAAATCTATTGATAAAGGGTCAGGGTAAGTTTCTTTTGTTTTTGAGTCAATAACTACACCCTCTTTCATAATACTATATCGAGATATCATCCATTACTCCTTATTTTGAAGCGAAATTCTTATTTGTAACCAGAAATTCGGACCTCATAGCTAATGACACAGACCCGGAAATAGGGAAAGGTATTCCATTAATATTTTGAACTTGAGGCGAAAATTTCAAGGAACTAGAGGATACGATTATGTTATTAAGGGTATAAAAAGACTTGAAATTTTCAAAAGTCCTATCACACCAGCCAAAATCAACCGACCATACATTATTATATAACATAAAAATTTTATCAGACACGGGTGCTGTGTTGTAAGCTGTTTCTTGTTCTCTTAAAGTAGACTCATCTATATCACCCATCGATTTTAATAAAGAACTGAAACCACTTGTAATACTTCTTGCTGATTCTTTTGCTCCCTCTATTAATAGAGAACCATATGCTATAAAAACATCAATTCCTGGGGGCATAGGAGGTGTTACTACTATTCCATGCTCTGCGGGAACTGTATACGACATAATTTCCATCATAGGATTAAATACTTCTGTTTTTGCATCCCATAAATGAAGACTCCCTAAATAAAAATTTAGAGATAGGTTAAATTCAGAGGGCAGGGACCCACCCCAGGATGCGGCGTAATACCCTTGATTTGCTAAGTGTACTCCAAAATTTTCTGATATTTTTTGAACTTGTTTCACCGCCGGAGCAAGACCAGAAGCGTTAGTTGCAGCGGTATTGTATACAAAATTTTCTAGGTCTTTCATAAAATCTTTAATGGGAGTTTTTATTTCTTGAGTTGTGGTTAATTGAAATTCATCAGTAAATGGAACGATCCATTCTATGTCGGCATCTTTTCGTGTAAGCCTAACACTAGGGCCTCCATTTCTCATGTATGATGTTTTAGTTCCCATTAATAATCTCTCCTCACTGCGCTAATTGAAATTGTCTACTAGGGGTAGGCATTGGTGAAGGAACATCAACTGTTAAGTTTTGCTTGACAGTTGCTTCCGTATTCTTTTTCATTTCAGTTAACAAATCTCCTAATACTTTCTTATTACTTTGTAAGTGTTCTATTAAAGCTTGAATATAATCTGGCGGAGGAGAATTTCTTTGGGCAGTTGTTGTTTCTGTCAATCCGTCAACAATAGTTTGTAAATTTTTAGCAAATTCTTTTGATTCAGGAGGGCTTAAATAAACTTCTCCACCTAATACCCTTGCATTTTGCTCCTTTCCTATAGGACCAGGAACTATTCCCCCAGTGTGAAATTTTATAGGACTTCCTCCAGCCTTGTCTAAAACTGCATCAAAACCACTTCCTGGGTATTTCATATCCATTTCAGTTTCTTGTTCATAAAGATTGTTATGAAAAAAACCACCAAAGTTATAGAGTCTTTGTTTATCCTCAGAAGATAAGTCTCCTGGTATTATGTAAGCCTTCGGTTCCATGCTTGCATTAGGAGAATACCAATAGTTTCCTTCGGTATCTTTTTGCCAATAAAAATGATTTTTTAATCCACCAAACCCCCAAAGACCTCTCTCAAATGGATTGCCTACTGATGCAATATCGTTTTTTTGTTTTTCTTGTTTTGCTTTTAATATCTCTGCAACAGTTTGCCCACTACCACCCTCTCCTAACATTATTGCTTTGGTATTAGTTCCCGATAAATCAACATCTGCTGCATTTGTTGTTGAGAGGTCTATTGTTTTTGGGGCAACCACCTCATCGCCTTTATCTCCTTCAGGTACTCCCCTGAATATTTCCTCTCTTTCTTCTGGAGTAAGGTTATCTATAATTTCTTTATTTTTTTTAGCATTGTTCTTAATAGCAGAATTAATAAGAGTTACTATACCAACAACCCCTGCCGTTACTCCGAGTATAGGAAGTGCTACCGATAATATAGGGGAGAGGGCTGTTCCTATTGCCGAAAGTACTCCCACACTACTAAATAGCTTTCCAATGGTATCAATGATTCCCCCACCACCTCCTCCACCTAAAGCGGAGGCTTCTGCGACAGCCTCTGCATCTTTTTTTGCTTGTGCAGAAGAATCTATTAATAAATCCCCTAAATATAAAAATCCTGCCGAGAAAGCTGAAGGAGAATTTTCTGCAACTTCTGAAGCTGAGGGGTGTAAAGAACTTTTCGTAGTAAAACTCTTTATCAATTGTTGATTTGAATAGTTCTCAGGATTATCTAATAATGTTTTTCCTATAGTAGATAAGGTCTCATCAACAGGTTCGGAATAGAAAGGTCTTTTTGCAAATCTCCCCTGACTATCTCTATAGGGATAATCAGAACTCGCCTCTATGACCCCCTCGCCTCTTCCTAAATCATTTATACTCTCCCCTTCAGGAGAAGGTAATAATTTTTGAGGAGAGGGTAATCCCTTTAAATCCGAAGAGGTAGGACCTTCTCCATATATAACACTTTCTTCATTTATATCTTCTCCCTTAGCAAAAGGATTTTCTCCTCTAGATAAGGCTGAGAAAATTCTTTGTTTTTCTTGTACAAGCTCTAGATCATGAAGATTTTTTGATGCCTTACTTGCATGGTAGATGTCAGAGGTTTCTTTTCCAAGCATCTCCTCAAGAAGCTGTCTATTTCTAACTCCTTCTTCTTTTGCAGAGTAAGTAGTTTTGATTGCATATAAATCTTCTGCTTGTGTATCTAATTCAGCTTTATGATCTATAAATCGATTAGAGGTTAGAGCTGGTCCTAAAATATTTCCTAATGCAAATTTAGCAATATTACCAAAAAAGTTTTTATCAGCATATTTCCTCTGAGCATCGTTTGTTTCTTTTGCCCCTTTTACCCTTTCTTTATATGCTTCTTTATCGTTCATGATGGCCTCTGTCCACTTAGCCATCATATTTGTATCTTTTTTCCGTATCGCTATTTCAATTTCAGATAATCTTATTATCTCAGAAAAAGACTTAATAACCTTTTCTAAACGTCTAACTTCATCACTATTTCGATAAATTTTTTCTAATTTTTTTACCCAATCTTCTTCCTCTGTCTGATATTGAGTTTTTTGTTTATCGATTGCATCCAAAAAATCTTTAACTTGAGATGACGTAAACATAGAAACTTTTGAAAGATGACTAACACTATCCGCTAAAGAACTTAATAGTTCTCTGAGAATATCATATTCCTTCTTAACTTCTTCTTTTTTAAGAGAAGGGTCTTCTGGAGAAGGCAATAAGTGTATTCCATCAATCATTGAATCAGACATTCATAATTCCTTTAACTAAATGCAAGTTGAACTGATTGTTTATTTTTCTTATCCATTTCTTTCTTTAACCGCTCTTCTAATAACCTATACTGAAATAAAAAAATATTAAAAGGCAGTTTTAACAAAGATTCTATACTATTTGCAGTTTTACTCGTCATAACTGACATCATATTCATCACACTCCGATAATCGTATGGCTTGAATAATATCCACGAGTCGAAAGGAAAAATGGCGCAGGCACCTCTCACCTGTAATTGGGTTACTAATTTCTACCTCGGGATCGATACCAAAATTGATTTTTTCATACTCTCTGTCTAGTTTTTTTGTTAACCTAATATCAAATTCTGGATTTTCCATTATTGATATTCTTTCTTCTAAAGAAGACTGAGATACATCAATTCCATTGAAAGCAACTAAATAAAGTGCTTGTGAAGCTTTTGCAACATAAATTGCTTTTTTCGCTTCATATGATTTCCACTTCAAAAAATCTAATTCATTTACTATTTCAAGGTTATTTATACTTTTTCCTTCTTGTAAAAACCTCTCCCGTAATTGATAATTTTGTTTAATTCTTTCAAACATCTTATCACTTTCTGCAAATTTATTATCCGTAGCTTTCTTTATAATAAGAGAATCCCCATATCGAGGATACGATACAAATTTTGCTGAAAACCCCGACTTTGAAATAACTATATAGGGCTTTACATTATCAGACAATTTTCTTGTTTTGAGCCAAGTTAAATTAAAATCAATTTTTGGTTTCCATTTACCCGAACGGAGATTTTCTATATCTTCTTTTCTTCCCTTCTCTTCTAACCAGGAAATATCTTCTTTATTCCAAGGAAAATTTATTTGTGGTAAAAGAGGGGTAAAAAAGTTTACATATAATTTAATTAAAAGTTCAATTATAACCTTATCTGGCCAAAGAGCAACATCTATTTTTTCTAAAATAAGTGTATTTAAAACCGATATAACCTTTTCTGGAAGCATAGTATCATTAAATAATGATATATCTAAAATATCCGATGTAGAAAAATTTCTGCAATGAATTACTTTAGGAACTCCTAATTTCCCATCGGTCGATAATTCAATTGGAATATATCCATTTGGAATAGTTTGAATAGGTTTCTCTATTTTCTCCATTGCCCCCATCTCTTTCATGCGCTCGTGTACAGTATCTGCATCTTGAACTTTCATATAAATAATTGTATCTCCTTTAGTTAATTAGTGACTTTCATTTAATTTTTTACTATTGACTTTTCTTGAAAAAATTTATATATTATAAATAAAGATGGAGGTAATAAGAATGAAACATCATGCACGTCTTAGGCAAGTAGAAAGCCCTGAAGAACAACAAATTAAGAAAGAAGAATTCAGTAAGTATATTCGTGGTTTAACCATGGAAGAACTTAAAGAACTTACAAAAAGCGTGATTTTTCTCTCTGCCTTTGCCAATAATAACCCCCATTCGGATTATCATTGGGAAATTCGTCTCTGTCATACCGAACTTCAGAATAGGACTGGAAATACCGATCTTTATGACAAACTTTATGTTGAGGAAATGACTTTTTATGCCTGAAGTATTTTTTAAGGAGGGCTGACCATGGGTCTTTTTACAAAAAAACTTAAAGAGTCTCCAGAGGATATTAGCCAAAGAGTTGCAAGACTTGTAGCTATTCAGCTCGCGGCATATTGTCCGCCAGAAAGAGATGACCTGGAAAACCTTCTCCATACTATCAGAACAGCTATTCTTATGCATGAAGTAAGTAAAGAAACTGTAAGTGCAGAACATGTTCTTTCTATGCTTAAATCTTCTTTAGCGGAATTAGGAAGAAAACCTGTAATTTTCTCTACGGAAGAACAAAAAAAAGCCAAAAAAATTATGCAAGAGCATGTTCGCTTATGCAATCAAAATGGGTTTAAGACATATTAACCATTGATTTTTACAATTGCCTGAGTATTACCTGTTTGGGTTTGTATTTGTGCATACCTCATAGGGGAGGTTAGTGTATAAGAGGAAGCAAGTCCATCAACAGTTACAAGAGTAACTGCTGATCCATAGGTAAGTGCACCCGAAGCCTGATCTTCGGGGGTTCCATTAGAAAACATTAGGTCAGGGCATGTTCCTCCAGTAAACTCTATAGTAAAGGTCAAAGGAACCCTATTTCCAATATCAAGATCATCTAAACTTCCAACCGTAGGAAATGCAACCCCTGGAACATAAATCATATCATAAAACATAATATTTTTAGCAGTACCTAAAGCAATAGTTGGTTTTGTTTGAGGACCTACTAAGGCATTAATAAGTGTTACTGTAAAAGGGTCTTTTCTCTGATCGTAATATACAGTAAATCCAGTTATTGTAGAATTTGCAATTTTTTTTGCAACTGCGGCCACATTTACAATATCTTCATTCCCTAACGTTACTGTACTTCCCGCAATAGTTAAAGTTCCGGCAACAGGTTTATTTACATCAATTCCTGATCCCGCTACTAACATCTGGGCAGTTAAAAACTTAATAGAAAACGAGAATTTATCGGATGATCCATAAACGATCTTATCTGATTTTGATACTAAAATAGGCTGGGCCATTCTTCACCTCTATTATTAATTAGTCTGAGTCACAAGAAAAGATTGTAGAATCTGTGAATTTATATTTCACCTCTTTTCCTGAAAAAATAATTTTTGGAATATGTAAATCTATATTTTTATAATCTTCCGCATGACCTTTTTTTACGTAAGCAATAGTAATGTGAGGTTTGTATTCGTCATGAGTTTCCTCTACCAAAAAATTATCTTTGATAAAGGCATGAGTCTTTTCTAAAATAGGAGATACAACGGGAATTATTATTACATCATACCCTTCTGATGAAAAATAAGATACAGTTTCTGTTGTTATTGAGGGTTCTTCTTCTAAGGAATTTATATATTGCATCGTGTGTAAAAACTGCATATCTTGATTATGATTAAGTTCCTCAGAGGGTAGAAGTCCGTAAAATATAGTCACATGGGGTTCTTTCTCTTTTCCAAAACCATCCTCACTTGTTCCATATATCCAATCTTCTGGAATAGTATTTTGAACAGCTTCTATAGCATCCCTAATAATTTCAGAAAAATCTAACGATAGATATACATAATCATACTTTTTTTTATCCTGTTCTTCTTTTAATAAAGGATTTAATATAATAGGTAAATTCATATTTAATTAGTTCACCTGTTTGACGCGGGAAACCTGCCGTCCCTTCAGGGCGGCAGATGAAAGCGTCACTACCGAGTTTTAATGAACATCAACCTTTCCTAAAATCCCTACTAATTAACCATGAGCACGATACATAAGGCCATGAAGATAAGAATCTACCCGACAAAAGACCAGGAAACCCTCATCCTCAAAACCATAGGCTCATGCCGCTTCCTCTATAACGCCATGCTCTCTGAACGCATCGAAACATACCAAAAGCTCAAAGACGATAGAAAAACCCTCTACGAGCACAAGCATAAAACGGAGAAACAGTATAAGGAAGAGTTCCCCTGGATGAAAGAGGTCGATTCCGTCGCCCTCCAATTCTCCAGGATCGACCTCTCCGCCGCTTATATGAACTTTTTCAACTCCCTCAAGGGAAAACGCAAGGGGGAAGCCGTAGGCTTCCCCAAGTTCCACAAAAAGGGAAGCAAGGACTCTTACCGCACCTGCGTCACCAATGGGAACGTCCGCGTCGACTTCGTCGACCGGACGGTCCGCTTACCCAAGGTCGGCTTCGTAAAGTTCCGCGACTTAAGGCCCTCCATGGAGGGCACCCTCAAGCAGGTCACCGTCTCAAGGACGCCGACTGGGAAGTACTTCGCCTCCATGCTCTTTGAGCAGGAATTGACGCTGAACGACATAGAGCTCAAGAAAGGCCTCAAAACCAAGGGCCTCGACATGAGCCTCTCTAAGTTCTTCGTCGACGACGAAGGAAATTCCCCCGCCTACGAGAAGCTCTACCGGGATGGCGAGCGGAAGCTCGCCCGCCTGCAAAGAAGGGCCTCTCGTAGGAAGAAGGGGTCGAAGAATCGGGCCAAGGCCTATCTGGCCTTGGCGAGGGAGCATGAGTCAATCGCGAACAAGAGGCGCGACTTCACGCAGAAGCTCTCTACCGAGCTGGTCAGGGAGAACGACGTGATCGTGATCGAGAGCCTGTCCCTTAAGGACATGTCCCGAGCCTTGAGGCTCGGGAAGTCTGTGATGGACCTCGGATACTCGGAGTTCGTTCGGCAGCTTCGATACAAGGCCCTGTGGAATGAAGTTGTTCTGGTGGAAGCTGACAAGTGGTTCGCGTCTTCGAAGACGTGTTCGAAGTGCGGTCACGTCCACAAGGGCCTTCAGCTCTCTGATCGGGTCTTCGAGTGTCCGTGTTGCGGGCACTCGATCGACCGTGATGAGAACGCCGGGAAGAACTTGAGGGCGTATGGCCTTCAGGAGCTCGGCTTGACTTAAAAGAAAAATAGTACGGCAGGGACTGCCGGAACTTACGCCCACGGACATTGGGAACCGAGGCAAGAAACCGTAAGGGTTCTCGCCGAGCCTGGTGGAAGAAGTGGGAAGACCCCGGCCTTCAGGCCGGTGGTTTGTTCACTTTCAGAGTAGTTCACACTTTCACTAACCTATATACTATGGTCCCGCAATCCCAAATGCGGTCATACCCATTAAGTTGCATATTCTCCCATTCCGTAAGATGAGGATCAAATTTTTCTATTTTATTAGAAAGGAGATGTTTTTGGAATTCAAGTCTGTTATGTAAAGTCTTAAAATCTTTTGTATAATAAAAAGAAGGCGGATTTATATGGTCTTTACTTAATCCCATTTTTTCATTTGATTCTCCCGTAAACCACCTACGGTCTACATATGAGAGTATTTCATATGAGGAGGGCAGTAATAGTTGGGCATACTTCCATAATTTAGATAAAGCTCCTGATACTCTAGTGTTTAATAGAGACGCAAATCTAACTACCTCATAACAATTTTTCTTAAATCTATTTTTCCCTATAGACAAAAGAGAAACAAGCTCTCCTTGATAGTAAAGCCCCATCCTAAAAGAGGCTCCCGCATATCCTTGCAAGTGGTTAATCTCATAGAATGAACGACTATCTGCAGGGGAGACTTTATGTATTTCACATTTTCTTGCCATTATAGATTTGCAAGGTAACCCTAAGAGAGAACGTACTATGGATTTAACAATATCCTTACGATTAAACCATTCTTCATCTAATATATGAATAAGTTTAATTCCTTGAGCTTCACATGCTTCTGTTTTTCCTACATGATAAGAAGACCCTCTTTTATCACCACTTACTTTTTCACAATGCCAGTATACTTCATCAAATTCTATAGCAAGTTTTTTTTGAGGAATATACATATCGATCTCTAAGGGAGAAATAAGTTTTCTGCTGTTTTCAATAATCTCTATATCTTGGGGTAAGATACTATGAAGCCACAGTAGAAATTCTTTCTCAGCAACTCCTTTTACTCCTGGGGGATAACAATAAGGGCACCTAGGTATATGCCCATTAGCTATATAATCTTTAAAAGAATGTTTACATATTTGGCAATTCCACGGATAATAAAGTACTTGACCTTTAGTATCTATGTTTCCTTGATACTCTTCAATCGAAAACAAGGGAGCAACTACTTCACGAACTCGATCAGAAGAAAACAATGTTTTAAGATATTTTTTCTTACTATTTTTTCTTATATTTTGTTGGATAGTTATATTATGTAATGAACATTCATGCCCATACCGTTCCATATTTGTTTTTTTTCTTTTTTCCTCAATAGTTTTTCTGTCTAGGCTACTCTGAGTTTTCTTCATTTTTTCTTTAGCCCCAGGAATACTCATGGCATTTTCTACACCATACTTATTTATTAATGCTTCCTGAATACGTTGTTTATCTTCAAAAATATTCTCAACCCCATATCGCTCTCTATTAGTTGCTTTCATTTTTTCCTGTATCTTTTTAGACTGTGCCGGATAAGCAACTCCGTATCTTTGTATATTTGTCTGTTCGCTTTTTGCTATAGCCCCTTTAGCCCGACACTGAGACGAACAGTATTTCCTATATCCTTCTTTAAAAGATATAAATTTAAGAGAATTTCCACAACTACAAAAAGGTGGGATCATTAGATGAGATTCCAAATATAGCTTTTCAGCAAGGGTATCTCCTTTAGCGGATTGATACCAGTTCTGCTGTTCAGGGGTCATATTTCTTAAAAATTTCTTAACAAACGAACCATTGAAATTTCCAGAGGGTAAAAATAATCCTTTTTCTTTAAGTTCCTCAAACATATATTATATATATAATATAATCAGATAACCTTTAAAATTAAAGTGAAAAATTAAAAATTTGAATCTATATGCCTCGGGGCAATAAAAAACCTCCCAGAAAGGGAGGTTGTTAAAGTCATTACATTACAAGGAATTACATTCCGCGAATATTTGAAATCTTGATAAGACCAAAGTATCCTTGGTTAAGAATTACGTAGTCTCCAAAACTTGCAAGACCCGCTTCCTTGTAAAAGTTCTTTCTCTGAAGGGCACCTGTGCTAAAGAAAGGCACAAGTGTTCCGAAAGCAACACTTACGTCAGCTTCGTTGTTTTCATTTTTCCAGACACAAAGAATTTCATCTTCTGGAATAATCTGCTTGGGCACCTTGAACACAGGGATTCCATGAAGCTCTCCAACCTGATATCCACCAATTCTTGGCTGAACACCTTTTGTGGTAAACCCTGCATTAAGTCTAAGATAAGTAATAGCAGCAGGTCCACCCACGAGTCTTGAAACTCCACCACGATTGAGGCTATTATACATAACGTCCCCAACTCTTTCGATTGCCTGTGAGATTGTCTGAGCAGTATGGATATAGGAGTCCATAGTTCCCGCACCAGCTTCCGCATCAAATACGATGGGAGCAAACCCGTTTGTCTGAGCGGCAGAATATGCAACCTTTACAGCGAAGAAATCAAGAGCTTTCTTAATTTCCTGACCAGCGGCATCCATGAGAACTTCCTCAGTACTAACTCCGACTGTTGAGTCAAGAACCAGTTCTGAGAGGGTTGTCCATGTAACACCGAGGGTCATAGGCCGAACTTTGAACTGATAATCCGACATGACCAGTTCGACTTCACCTAAGTATGTTCCTGCAAGATCAACTTCTGAATTATACCTACCAATAGCATTTGCAACAGACCCACCTGTTACAGTGTAAACACCAGTAGAAGCACTAAAAGTGATATTAGTAATACCAGAACTTTCACTTACTGACCAGTTTGCAAAGTCTCCACCGGGCTTATTTTCCCATGCGAGAACGTTTCCAGAAGCGTCATATAAAATGGCGTACCCAGGAATGTAGTTAACTCCGGATGCTCCAAATTCATTAGCCGCGAAAGTAACCGTAGTTCCACCACCAGTAACAACACCGTTCGCCATTTCGGTTGGGAACCTAGATTGCTTTGATTCATACGTAACATTAGGATTAAATCCAGTACCTGCACCACCAAACAAGTCTGACCTATTGATATCAGAATCAGAAGTATAAATAGGCTTAATGTACTTGATTGAATCTTTCGCAGTTTCCATTGCGAAGGTACTAAATAACTTTTCTCGAATTGAGTTAGGATAAGCAAGCCTAACAAGACGAATCATGTTTTCAGGAGTTGCAGCAAATGCAGAAGAATACTGAGCCTCTGATAACTTAGAAAAATGTCTTGCTTGTGCTTCTAACATAATAGCGAGATTCTGTGCCTTTCGGCTGTCCATGGCACGAAGGCCTGAACCAATTTCAGGAACTCTTGCCCACTTTTCCAGTAAGCGTCCTGCTCTAGCTGATTTTTCATTGAGAGCCTCTAAAGTCTGTTCATCCAGCTTCATAGCATCTTCAACCATTCTTGTTCGAATACCCATTATAAATCTCCTTTAATTGGGAACAATAAACTGTTAAGGAGGTTTTTTAATATTTTGAAAACCTAGTAGACTTATAGATAATATTACTTATTACAAAAGTAATTTTTATTGACATATTTTAACATCAAATTATCTTTGAATATATATCATTCAAGATATTACAAGTCCTTCCTATTACTATTAATTAGTTATCACTATTTCAAAAGGTCTAATTTTTACTTGTTAATTTTTCCTTAAAAGCTTTCACAATTCTGTATGCCTCTACAGAGTGGAATTCCGAAGGTTCTCAATCAGTATCATCATTTGGTTCATGTCCCTCAATGTAAGCCTTTCTCCAAATTTCCACTACTGCCTCTACAACTTCAGGATCACCGTTTTTAATTTCATTGTAATCCTCGGGAAATTCTTCCTTAGGTATAGATGTGAATGAAGAGGTCACTTCCCACTCTTTTAAAGGACTTAATATTGTTCTAATATTCATTAATTTTTTACCTTCTCAAATTTCAGTTGTAGTTGTTTGTAAACTACCTCGAAGCTAAAGACTTCGAGGCTTCCTGCTTCACAGAAAAAATTTTGTTTTTAGCTTTCGCCAGAAGCAGAGGGCTTTTTCTCCACAGGCTTAAATTCGGACTGTCCCCCCCTAAGTTATTCAAACCGTAATTCTTGTTCCCCTAACATCTTTTTTTGGTATTCAACACTCCCTTTAGTTCCCGGCTTCACTTCAAATCTACTAGGGATATAATTTCCCCAATAATCATGAAATCCTTCAGGTCCT
>Ga0265297_10006385_pt1 | contig 17177 bp, 15 predicted proteins | sample Munlanlwell13791_FD_192502 | JGI IMG/M metagenome (GOLD analysis project Ga0265297, IMG submission 192502) | Leachate microbial communities from a municipal landfill in Southern Ontario, Canada - Leachate well 137-91 | ecosystem: Engineered > Solid waste > Landfill > Unclassified | place...
GGGAGTAATTATTCATATTCACGATATTATTTTTCCCTTTGAATATCCGGAAGACTGGGTGATGAGTGGCCGGGCCTGGAACGAAGCCTACCTGCTGCGCGCCTTTTTACAATTCAATCATGACTTTGAAATCATGATGTGGAATGACTATATTGGCCGCTTTTATCGCGAAGAATACATGGATAAAATACCCTCGTTTTTTATTAATCCGGGGGGGAGTTTGTGGATTAAGAAAAATTAGGAATCAGGATTGATGGTAACCACCGTGTAATAAGGGTGACTATCCACTAGCAGACGGGGATCAGATGACAAAAGTAATGTTTTTTGTTGAGTGTTTTGAACGGCGACAGCATCCGGCGGCCAGGCGTAGGCGTCCCAGCGGAGGTTGAAATAGGGATAAATTATTTGATCGACTTGGTGGGTAGATAGAGCCTCATATATCGAATCGGCCAGCTGCTCCCCGGGCTGAATGTTGGCGATGGCTGACGGCCAGTGGGCTTGGGCAATGGTTTGGTTTTTGTCAAAGCCGGTATTGTAGGACCGGATATTCAATTGGGCGGCAATGTAGTTGGCCAGAAAATCATTGTCTGTGGAGACAAAATAAACACGTTGGCCGGGTGAGATATTTTTTTTCAGATCAGCTATCACATCTTGATTAAATAATTGTAGTTGATCAAGATTACTGATGTATTTTTGATGTAATAAGGATAGATTGGGTAATGATTCAATAATAATTATGGCTAAAATCAGATAAGCAATCGGGCGGGCGGAGCGTTGCCTGAAAAGATGAGTCAAATACAGGGCGGCGGCGATAATCAAGCATAGTTTGAACAATAAAAGCCAGCGGTAAATAGCGCGCATATTATTCAAGCCGGGGATGGCAACATAGAGCCCGGCATAAGGTAGATTAAAAGTAGTCTCAGCGGCGGGCATTAGATAATCATCAAAAGTCAAAGAGGCATGAGCAGCGGCCAGGCGAGTCGCGTGAATTTTGATGGCCGGTCCCCAGGAAATGATCAAGGCAATCAGACCGGCGGTCAATAATGCTTTGGTAGTGATGTTTTTTGATATTCGGCTGATTAAGAAAACGATTAACAGAACAATTAGCGAAAAACCAAGATAAGAATAAAAAACGTTGCCGCCGTCACCCCAAAAAGAATAAGCGGTGGCGCTATCGGACCACTGGTAGCCAATATCCACAAGAGAAGCCCACCAATAATTGTCACTAGGAACAAAAAAAGTGGCCCAATCGATTCCTTGGCCACGAAAAAAATCCAGGGGCATAACGCCATAGCCGGAAATGGTGCCGGAATATAATTTATATGCCAACACCGCTAAAAGATTGGCAAAAATAAAGCTGAATAAAATTTTTAAAATAACGGTGGGTGAATATTTCTGCCAAATAATTTTGGTAATCAAGATGATGCCGGTGGCGAAGGCGGAGATGATAAATGAATAACCGTCCATAAAAAGAGCCAGGCCGCGGACCAGAATTAAAATAATCAACCAGATTGCACTACAATAATTGATCGATGCCCCCTTCAGTCGCCCGATTATCATCAGATCGATTAGAATATAGGCTGGCAAACAGGCGAAGCCATACATCAGATAATGATAACTGGATTGACCGAAGACAATGGGATTGGCGAGCCAGATGAAACCAAAAACTACGGCCAGATAGCGGTTAACCTTGAGTTTGATCAATAATACGATGGTGCCAATAAAGGCGGCTAAAATAAAAATGATGCCGGTAATGCTATTGGCCAGGTAGGAATTAATAAAAAATATTTTGGCGATGAAGGTGCTGGTGTAGATAAAAGGCAGCCCCATTAAAAATGGGTGGCCATAGGGATAGCCGTAGTTTAAACAATAGCCACCGTGGAAAATACCTTGATTAAGCAAACAATCCGTGTTGGCGGCCATGAGATAATGCGCCGATAAATCGTTGAGATAGAGGCCGGGGATGAGGCCAAAGATAAATAAAGTGGCGATAAATAAAAACGCGCCCAGAATAATGACCGGGTAATGTCGGGTGAAAAAATGGCGAAGAAAAGAGTGGTCTTCAATAAAGACGAATTTTTTATACAAAATGAAGCGACCAATAATAGTAAAGGTAATAGTGACAATAATGGAGATTAAATATGGCAAGCCGATACTGTCAGTAAAAAAACGGACAAACAGGATATTGATCAGGGCGAAGAGATGGAGAAAAGCAATAAATTTAAACGCCACCCAGGGCGAAGTTTTCTTTTGGCGAAAGGTGAGGTAGTTGTTGTATAAAAAACCGTAAATGATAATGATAATCTGAATGATGGCGAAGGAATAAAGATAGTAAAGGTGCAGGTAATTGGTCAACAAATAGGTGCCGCCAGTATTGAGGGCAAAATTGACTATCCCGCCGGTACAAAAAATAAGAAATTGTTTAATATGACCATTGAGCTTAGACATCACTTCTTCTCCAGCAAAAATATGATCCAGGGCAAGGGTTTTTTTACTTGAATGATATTGAATCTATCGCTAACCAGTTGTTTAAAACTACCCACATCCCAATGTTGGATATGCCCGGGAGTATTGCCCCAGTCTTTGACATAGTGTAGGCGACATAGATTGAGCAGCCGCCACCAGGGCTCATGTGGGACACTGGCAATAACGTATTGCCGGGAAACGCGATGTAATTCCTGCAGAGCCGTGATGGGGTCAACTAAATGTTCTAATACTTCTAAACAATAAATTAAATCAAAAGCCTTATTCATTCGCTTCATTTGATATATATTTTCCTGCATAACATGGAGACGGGGATTACGGCTTTTGATTTTAGTAATCAGCTCGGCTTCATATTCGCTGGCTTCGAAATTGACATGGGATGGCAAAAAAGAGGCAATCCTTTGGGTGGAATAGCCTTCACCGCTACCTACTTCTAAACAGTTATTAAATTTTATTGATAAAGACAAAGCCGCCAGATCATGATAAAAATTGTCGATTAAAAAACCGCCAATACCACCGGTTTGGTATTTTTGACCATAATCATATTTATGGTTTGTCATACTTATCTTTTTTGATTTGACTTAGAATTTCTTCGGTCAGTCGATTTTGTTTTTGAAAAAGAATGCCGACAATGCTCAGGCCGAACATTTGGATACCAATGACAATAAACATGGCGCCGGCAATCAATGATTGAATATGGCCCTCTCCGGCGGCATGAAAATAATAGTAAAGAAAGCGGATCATGGGAAAGAGACCAATCAGACAGAAAATAGAGCCAATAAAACTGAAAGTTTTCAGGGGTTCATAAAAAATGTAAACTCGAATGAGATTGGCGGTGGATTTGTAGACATGTTCGAAGATATTGCCAAATAAGCGACTGGGGCGGGTGGGCGGGTTGGTGGCGATGGGGACGGAAATTATTTTGATACGTTTTTGGCCAGCTTGAATAATAGTATCCAAAACATAACTAAAATCAGAAGTGACATTAATATTAATTAAGGCGGAACGGGAATAGGCGCGAAAGCCGGAAACGGCGTCGGATATGTCTATTCCAGCTAGATAGGCAACAGTGCGACTGCCGATTTTTTGTAATATTTTTTTTAACCAAGAGAAATGTTGAATTTGATCAGTTTGGCGGTCGCCAATGACAATCTGAGCTTGCTTATTGATTATCGGCGCAACTAACTTTTCGATATCGGCCGAATGATACTGGTTGTCGCCATCAGTATTGACCACAATATCGGCTCCTTGACTGAGCGCATGATCAATGCCCGCTTGGAAAGCGCGCCCCAAACCATGATTAAAATTAAGGGGAATAATATGGTCAACGTGAAGTTTTTTGGCTACGACCACAGTTTCATCGGTCGATCCATCATCAATAACCATAGTTTCTATTTTATCTATACCAGGAATGCGGGCGGGGATATCGGCCAATACCAATGGCAAAGTGCCAGCTTCATTGTAACAAGGGATTTGAATAATCAGTTTCATGGTTATATTTTAACACTGATTTTTATCACTATACATTTAGAATCCCACTAATTACTTTCAAGTGGGAAGCGGCTATTTTTTTATGGTAAAATTTCTGCTCAAATGATTGCTTGGCACCATGACTTAATTTATTTAATAGGGATGGCTGAGCAAAAAGGTGCCGAATTTGTTGGGCCAGTAAATCTGGGGCGTCGGGTGGTACTAACAGGCCATCTTTTTGGTGAGTAATGTATTCACCTAAGCTGCCGACTTGGGTGGCAATAACTGGCTTGCCGTAATAAAAAGCCAGGGGGATGGTCTGGGTGCCAGTGGCATCGTGATAGGGTAAAATAATACCGTGGCAGTTTTGAATAAGTTCGGCTAACTCGGCGTCAGGCAAATATCGATTAATTCGAGTAATATTGGCTGGCAAAGGACCAATATTAGGATAAATTTCTTGGATATCACCTTGGCCGGCCAGACAACAGGTAATTTTAGTATCTTCTAATTCGCGCATGGCTTGAATAAGAGTGTCTAGCCCTTTATAGGCTTCAATGCGGCCGAAAAATAATAGATCGAATTGAGCTGGTCGTTTTTTTAAGGGAAAGACGAGATTATTTAATAGACCTAAATATATTACTTTGATTTGGCGAGGGGGGTAATGATGCCAATGCCGATCAATCATTTCCTGACGTAATTTTTTAGCGGCAACGATAATTTTTTTGACTATTTTATTGATTACCCAGTATTCAAATTGAATAACGGCGCGGTCAAATTTTTTTAGGCCGGAATGCAAGAAAGGGTCATGCAGATAATATATTTGTGGTTTATAGAAAAATAAGAGGCTAATAATAATATTGACGGGGTGCGGGGTGAGAAAGTAAATAACATCAGCGCGACATTTGATAATATAGGTGACCAGGCGCCAATAGGTAAGGGGATTAAAAAAAGTCAAAATTTGATAGCGCAAAAATGGGACGGCTAAAAAATTTTGACTGGTTTTGATTTGTGCGGAACGAATATTACTGTTGGAAAGAATATGAGTCCGAAGATGGGGGGCCAAATAATTGGCCACGGTGATGAAATTATCGCCCATCGCACCATTGGTCATGAGACCGACCAATAGAACATTTATTTTTTCTTGCGGATTTTTTGCTGTCGCCATTGTTGTATTTTTTGATGATCACCGGACAAAAGCACTGATGGAACTGACCAACCTTGGTACTCGGCCGGTTTAGTATAGTGGGGATATTCCAGTAATTTCGGCGGGCGGCCTCTTTTCCCCTGGTGGAGAGAGAAAGATTCATTTTGATGCGACTCGGTTTTAATCACTCCCGGCATCAGGCGGCTAACGGCATCGACAATAGCCATGGCGGGAATTTCGCCGCCGGTTAAAACAAAATCGCCGAGGGAAATTTCTTCATCGACCAAATGTTCACGGATGCGTTGATCGAATCCTTCATAATGCCCACAGATTAATACGAGTTGATCAAATTTAGTTAATTGTCTGGCTTTGGTTTGACTGAATGTTTTTCCTTGGGGGGTGAGGAGGATGGTTTTGACTTTTTGGTGAGGGGGTCCTGGATGGCCGGAGCGCTTGTCCCTCGCTTCCGGTCCGGGATGACAGGTTATTTTGTTGAGACATCGATCCATCACATCCACTTTCAACACCATGCCCGCTCCCCCGCCGTAGGGCGTATCATCAACGGTTTTATGTTTGTCGGTAGCCCAGTCACGAAGATTATGCAGATTAATAGAGATTAATTTATCTTTTTGGGCGCGTTTAATAATGCTGGTGTTAAAAATACCGGCAAAAGCGTCAGGGAACAAAGTTATGATGTCAAACTGCATTTATAAATGGATAATTAATGAGTTGTGCTAATTAGTTATTTCCCTGTCATCCCCGCCTTGAGCGGGGATCTCATAATTAAGATTATTATAAACGCCTTATTGATGAGATCCCCGATAACCGGAGCGCTCCGCTATGCTCCGCTTCCGGTCGGGGATGACATTAGGGAGATGGTTAATTAGTAAAACTCATAAATTATTCATTATTCATTTTTTAGTTGTAATTTCGCTTTTGTTTATTATTTTATATTCCCCCTTCTTCATATTGCCAAGTTTAAGATTACCGAACCGGACGCGAACGAGCTTGGTGACTTTCAGGCCGACGTTATGGCACATGCGGTAGATTTGATGGTGCTTGCCCTCGCGGATGGTGATGTTGAAAGTTATCTTGGTGCGATCTTGTTTGACTTTGGTAACCAGGGCTGGTTTGGTTAGATAGCCGGTGATCAAGACGCCTTTGGCCAATTTTTTGATGGCTTTATCTAATTGAAAGTCATCGAAACGTGGTTCTGAAATAACAAAATACTCTTTCTCAACGTGGTGCTTGGGGTGGATGAGGTAATTAGTGAGCTCACCATCGTTGGTGAGCAGGATCAAACCCTCGGTATTTTTATCTAGGCGGCCGACTGGATAAACCGGGGGAACGGCCGGCACAAGGTCAATCACTTTTTTGGGTGCGTTGTTATCTCGTCGGGTGGCGACGTAGCCGGCCGGTTTATGGAGAAGATAATAGACTTTTTTTTGAGCATTGATAATTTTTTTACGAAAACGGACCTCATCTTGGTCCGGATCGATTTTAACACCCATTTTATCGACCACTCGCCCATTAACACGCACCAAGCCCTCGAGAATATATTCCTCGGCTTGACGGCGAGAGGCAATGCCGCACTGGGAAAGGTATTTTTGCAATCTCATTTGAACCATGTGGGGTCTATTATTGACTTTATCAAATTATTTATGTATAATGTTATGATATTAGGAAAGATACACCTAGTATCAACCCTAAAAGGAGGGTCAATCTGGTACTTGAGAAATCATAAAAAGTATCAAAAAACAAAAACAAAATTTTCATAAAAAAACGAAAATAAAAAACAAAAAAATCTCAAGTACCAATCCATTTTTAAGGAGAAAATAAAATGTGTGATATTGTCGCTTAGGGCGTAAAAATAAATACAAAATAATCAGTAATCTTCAAATATGAGGCGTTAATTTTGACGCTGTTTTTTTATGCTTTATTACTGATTTATCTTGACAATATTGGATATTATGATTTGGTATAGTGAATGGGTGGGATATTCTTATAGGAGTTTTTGCCATTATTCAAGGTTAGTTTAGAGTTTATTCGATTCTGGTCGTTTCGACAAATGCTCTCAATTCTCATTTTAAGATTCAAGGTTTCAAGACGTTTAAGAAGCACCTTGATATCCCAGGGAAAATTTTGGCTATATTTGGCGGGGTTTGCTTCTTTCTTTGGCTGTTTGATATTGACGTCTGATGATATTTCTATTTTATGGAGATAATTATTTAACGGGTCAACCGTAGCTAAGTTTATGCCGATAATCAGCATGAATACAGCCGTTCGCAAGCGCATATTATTGAGATTCATTGTTTCTTCAACATCATCATTATAATCAGATAGAGAGGGGGATTCTTTCATGTTGAATCGTTATTGAATAGATAACCGCATTATAGGTTAGATATGGATATAGTCAAGGCAATAATCTGGTAGCGGCTTGAAGAAGATTACTAAATAAAGTGATTACCGTCATGGGGCCAACACCTTTGGGAACCGGACTAATGGCTTTGACTTGGTTTTTAACCGCCGAGAAATCAACGTCGCCGATTAATTCACCTGAGGCTTGGCGGGAAATGCCCACATCGATAACGATGGCGTTTTTTTTGACATAGGGCGCTGTGACCATCTTGGGTTGGCCAACGGCGATCACGAGAATGTCGGCCTGACTGCTTATCTTGGCCAGATGGCGGGTATGACTATGACAAATGGTAATGGTGGCGTTTTTTTGTAATAACAGTAGTGAAGTTGGTAAACCAACTAAACGGCTGCGACCAATAACGACGACATTTTGTCCGGCGATGGGGATTTGATAGTGCTCCAACATGGTCAAAATGCCTTGGGCAGTAGCGGGCAAAAATCCGCCGGCCATACCATACATCATTTTCCACTGATTAAGATAGGTCAGGCCATCAACATCTTTGTCGGGATTGATAACTTGTAACAGCTGATTGGGATCTAATTTAGTTGGCAAGGGTAATTGAACGATAATGCCGTGACATTTTGGATTGATATTATCTTTTTTTATGGCCATAATAACACTATCAATATTAGCCGAAGCGGGATACTTTTTAACCACACACTTAACGCCCAACTCCCGGGCTTTTTTTTGTTTAACATTCACATAGGCCAAAGAGGCTAAATTATCGCCAATTAAATAGATATGGAGGGCAGGGATAAGATTCTTTTTGGCCAGAACCTTGACTTGTTTGGCTAGTTTTTGACTGATCTGATCAGCCAGTATTTGTCCGTCTAATATTTTCATGTCGTTTATTTTATATATTTAGGTTGCTTATACTAATAATAAATTAGAAATTAGGAATAAGGAATTAGGAATGTTTAAAATAACTATTAATAATTTCTAATGCAATCGGCGCCGCCGCGTCCGATCCTTCGCCGCCGCCTTCAACAAAAACGGTAACGGCAATCTGGGGATTGTCAGCCGGCGCGTAGCAGGTAAACCAGGCGTGCTCTTTCTCATTGTTGGCGTATTGAGCCGTACCGGTTTTGCCAGCCACAGAGACGGGGGCGCTTTGCATTATTTTGGCGGTGCCATTGGTGACTACATTTTCTAATCCTTGCCTGATGATAGCAATATTGTCACTGCTAATAATATTTTGACTGATAACTTCTGGCTGGGTAGTCAATTTGCTTTGACCATCGGCATCCGTAATACTTTTAATTAAATGGGGACGATAGATATTACCACCATTGGCAATGGCGGCGGTAACGGCATTGATTTGGAGAGGGGTGGTGAGAATATCACCTTGACCAATGGCGGTGTTATAATCATCACCCAGGTACCACTCTTCACCTTTGGTGGCTAATTTCCAGTCGGGAGTGGGGATAAACCCTGGGCTTTCCCCCAAGAGATCAATACCCAGAGTTTTGGAAATCATGTATTTCTCGGCATATTTTTGCAAGCGGTCAATGCCCAGTCCCTCAATATCTTCATAGCCGCCGCCAAAGATATAAAAATAGATATCTGATGATAAAGCGAGGGCGTCGACAATATTAACCGGGCCCAGGCCGGCATGGTCCCAACCCCAGAATATATATATTATGGACGGGTCATATTTGTTGACAATCCGAATACTGCCCTCATCGATTACTGTTTGAGCCGGCGTGGCCAGGTTTTCGCTCAGAATGCCACTAGCGGTAACTATTTTGAAAGTCGAGCCGGGTGGATACTCACCCGTAATGCTCCGGTTAAACAAGGGTAATTTTTCATCATTGAGCAAGGCGTCATATTCCGCTTGAGTGAGACCGGTCGACATCTGATTGGACGAAAAGGAGGGGGCCGATACCAAGGCTAATATTTCGCCATTATTGGGATCGGAGACAACCACTGCCCCGCCGGTGGCGGCGGGATTTTTGTCGATGGTCGCCATCAATTGTTGATAAGCAGTTTTTTGGAGTTGGCTATCCAGAGTGGTAATCAAATTATTTCCCGGTTCACTATTTTTTGGGGTAAGAATATTGGTGATTTGGCCGGTAGCGTCAACCATCTGATACTCAGCTCCGTTTTTACCTTTGAGTTCATTTTCATAGTACAGTTCCAAGCCCGATTTACCGACCTGATCAATGGGTTGATAATCATCATTGTCGGTTAATTGTTCGGGAGTAACTTGGCCGGTGTAGCCTAAAACATGAGCACATTCACTGTCGCAGTAATACAGCCGCGAAGAGATGTTTTCGACAAAGAAGCCGGGGAGGTTTTTGGTTTTAAGCACCAGGGCTTGATCGCGATCGAGATTTTTAACCACCACGATTTCGTTCCAATTGTACAAACCCTCTTGCTCAATCAGATCGCGTAAATTTGTTTCACCCAGGTTGATGATATTGTTTATTTCCTGGTAATAGTGATATCGGTCACGGTCATCTTCGGGTAGCATGGCGGGAATAACTTTTAAGTCATAACGTGAGGTATTGCCGGTAATTATTTCTCCATGACGGTCATAGAGCACTCCGCGCGGGGCATAAGTCGTTTTGACGTGAATAATATTGCCCTCCGCCGTCTTGAGACTCTCTTCCCCTTTAACAATTTGCAATTGCCAGAGCCGGCCAAATAAAACCAGCCCGAATAATACGGTCAGGGCGTAAAAATAATACAAGTGGGAAAATTTGCGGTCAGGAACGAGCTGGGAAATATCTTTTTGTTTTTTTAATAATTGATCTTCACTAGCTAAATTACCCTCCCAGCTTTCAATAATTTGAAGATTGGGATGGATTTTTCTCTTTTTTTCATCGCCGGGCAGACGATCATATTGTTGACCAAAAATATCCAAGGTTAAAATGGTTTAAAGTTGAAATTCTAAGGGCGGTTTTTTAGGGGAAAAAAATAAATTTATCAAACCAATAAAAAGAAGAATAATAATGTAGTGGGCCAGCATTTCGCTCATGATGACGGCGAGAATCAATGAGCCGGCCATGGAGTAACTATAATGAACAGAAACAAAAGCCAATATCAGCATTAACAACCCGTATAATATTGACACGGCCACCGGAATGATCAGATAGGATAAGACGCGATCAGTAATAATTTTTTTTAATTGAGCGGCGATTAACAATGCGATGACAAAAACGAGGCTGGATAGACCCCAACCAAGACTAGTACTGGTCTCCAATATGATCATGGCGATCAAAATTACTGGCCAGATATTTTTTAACCCGAAAACGATGGCCAGAGCGACTCCAAAACAAAAGATTAAATTGGGCGTAATATTACTAATGGTGAAATGAACTGGATGAGAAGTTTGCAATAAATAAAGAAACAGCGGAATGATGTAGAGGAATATTTTTTTGGTGATAGACATAGAGATTGACTAGACAATAAAAAAGCGGCCATAAATGTAAATCGCCGCCTCCTTTGGATGTAGTTGAATGACAAATTATCGCAGGCGACCTCCGATAATTTTTAACGATTGAGGAATAATTTCAATTTCGGCGGGAGTACGGGCAATGACTTCACCGCTGCTCCAGAAGAACAAGGGCTGATCGCTATGAATAGACACCCGATTGGGATGAAATAGACTGATGTTATTTTTTTCCAGGGTTTTTTGGGTGTCATTGAGAGAGTGATAAATATCGCCCGAGGCCACAAGGTCAGAAAAAGCCAGGTGCAAATTATTATCAATCATACTTTGCCGAATACTTTCAATATCTTTGCCGAAGGGACGTAAATTACTAACGACTAAACCAGTAACCTCACTTTTGATCTGATATTCATCTTCAATATTGATGTCGATTGGCGTTTTGGTGAGGGAAGATTTGCCGACCGATTGACCGAGGATTTTGGAAAAGATGGATTGGGACCTGATTTCTGGTGGCATTTCCGGCGAGGAGGTGGATAGAATCTGAGTGACAAATATTTTTTCATTGATAATGCCGGTATCCATTAGTAAGATGCGGCGGGCGGCTAGAATTTCACAAGCGCTTTTCCAATTACCCAATCCTAAAGCCGTGGACAATAATCCTTCTTCCAATGGTAAAATGCCGACGGCGATTTTGGAATTTACCAAGTTAACGGCAATTTTGTTGGCTAGTGCATCACCGCCAACAGCAACAATGGTACTAAAGCCTTTTTTGATGGCAATTTTCACAGCTTCTTCCGTGTCAGCAATATGCTCGATGTAGTTAAACTCACCAAGGATATCAAAATTGGTGAGAATTTCTTTGACTTTTGGTTCAATTTTCTCAAAATCTTTCTGCCGGGCACTCTCGAGGATATAATAATACATTTAGTTGATTAATTTTCAATTTTAAATTTAATATTTTTATATTTCATAAATAAGATCGGTATTATTGAGCTTGGAGTCTTTTTCCTGATCAATTTTCTTGCTGTGGCCAATGAAACTGGCGCCGGCATCAATTTTGAGGGTGTTGGTGATGAGATCGCCAAGCAGTCTAGCGGAAGGGGTCAGATATATTTTTTTGGCCTTGACTTTACCTTCCAGGGTACCATTTAAAGTAAACTCCATTGATTCGGCCTGACCTTTGACCACCCCCTTTTCCATGATAATAATGTTTTGATCGGAATAGACCAAGCCATCAACATGCCCACCCACAAAAATATCGGCGGTACATTTGAGATTGCCTGATACATTGGTATTTTGACCAATAATAGTATCGTTGAAATTCATAGTTTTCCCTCTTTTGGTTTATTATACTACAAATAAATATTTTTTCTAAACAGGGACTAATGGGTAGACAAAATTGCGGTTTTTTGGTATGGTTTGGCGGCTATGAACATACCGACAAAAATTAATTATAAATCAACGATCTATATTTTTATCATTCTCCTGCTGTTATGGCTTTTGGGGCTGGAAAATTGGATAAATTTAGCGGTGATTTTGGTCTCGATTCTGATGCTGATACTCATCCGGAGCGAGCGGGTGATCGTTTTATTGGCGGTCGTATTGGTATTGATGTTACCACTTATTTATTGGTGGGATAAGGACGCGGCGGTTTGGGTGGGCAACGCAATTTTTATTTTGTTGCTCTATTATTATTTCTGGAATAGTTTTAACCAGGTGGACTTATCGATTAATTTGGTTTGGGATAAATATATTAGTTATTTATATCTATTGGCTTTAACGGTAATGATAATCATCTCGGGTTGGTCAATTTATCAGGCCACTCAAAGGCCGACGGATAAGATGATGATTGACACTAATAATTTATCTATAAATATCTATGATACGCCGAAGATCGATAATGATTTTACTTTTAATATTGATGCCAGGCAAAACATTGGTCAGGTTTTGGTGTCACTCAAAAAGCCGGATAACAAATGGGTGTCCTTTGAGCAAAATATTAATGATACTAATGGTAGTATCATTATTTATGGCGAAGTAATTGACCAAGCTGGATTATACCAACTGGTGGTGAATAATTTGGATCTGACGGCTGGGGATTATTTTGAGGTAGAATAGAGATAATAATGAAGCCAATTGAAAAACTAAAAGAATATTGTTTGGGCTTGGGTTTTGATTTATTCGGGGTAGTCAAGCCCGGGAAAGTGAGTAATTATAAATATTTTCAACAATGGTTGGCGCGCGGCTATCATGCCGATATGGCGTGGTTGGAAAAAAATGGGGACAAAAGAGAGGATTGGCGATTAATATTGGATGATTGTCGGGCTATCATTGTTTTGGGTGTGTCATATTTCAATCGTCACTATGGCCCGGAAGAAATTAACGATCCGGGCCGAGCTTTGATGGCTCGATATGCCTGGGGTGATGATTATCATGAGGTGTTAAAGAAAAAGGCGGCCAATATTATCAATTGGTTGGATGAAAAGTACGACCGTAAATATCAGCACAAATTTTACGCCGATACGGGACCGCTGTTGGAAAGAGAGCTGGGGGCTAAAGCTGGCCTAGGCTTTATTGGTAAAAACGGTAATTTGATCAACGACCAAATTGGTTCATATTTTTTTATCACCAGCATTTTTACTCAAATCGATCTGTCGGAATCTATTAATTTGGTCAAAGGGCGTTGCGGAGAGTGCCGGCGCTGTATGGATGGTTGCCCGACCGGAGCGATTCGTCAGCCGAAAACGGTTGATGCCCGGCGCTGTATTGCCTATCACACGGTGGAAAATCGGGGGGAAATACCGGCCGACATTAAAAAGAAAATGAAAAATCGGATTTTTGGTTGTGATATTTGTCAGGAAGTCTGCCCATGGAATACCCGAGTGCTGCCAACTAGAATGGAGGAATTTCGCACCAAATCGGGACGCGATCAATTAAAAATTAAGACGATTCAAAATATGACGGTTGATGATTATCAACATTTGTTTAGAAAATCGGCGGTTAAGAGGGCGAAATATGGCGGGTTGAAGAGGAATGTGGGTTTATAATTATGAATGACAAATGACTAATTCAATTCGTCATTTGTCATTCATAATTATATATTCTCGGTATTGTATAAGGCTAAACTCGTGGTGAATAGATAAACCACGCTGCTGGCTAGGGTGACGAGTACCATCTGGCCGACATCGGCGTGCCAAATGGTGTAAGCGGTAGATTGGAAAATAACCGCTACGAAGAGGGCCCAGGCAAATTGCCAGCCGGGTTGAGAAAGAAGATAATTAATTATCAACTGGACAATACTGACGACGCCGATGGCGATGCCTATTATTCCGAGAAGATTATTGATGCCGGCATATTTACTACCAAAAAGTAAATTAAATATGGGTTGGGGGAAAATAAAATAAACAAGAGTAATGACGCCGACAATGCCAATCACCATGAGCAGGGCGTTTTTCATTAAAGCCAGACGAGTGATTTTATTTTTTTCGCGGCTAGTGTAGGGAAACATCACTTGGGCAATGCTGGTGGGAGCAAAAAAGACAATTTTGCCAAGGGTGGACAAGGCGGTGTATAAACCAGCGGCATCAGCGGAGAGATATTTTTTGGCCATAATCACGTCAATACTGACAAAAAACATGACACCAAGCATACCAATAATCATTCGCAACGCCTCAATTAATAATTCCCGGTAATTTATATCCACAGTTGAAATGGTGGGAGGCGCCAGAGCGTGGATTTTTTTAACATAGGATAGACTAAGCAGATAGGCAATGAGGAGGGAAAAAGTGATGCTAAAAACTGTGTAGTCGGCGCGAAGAAATAATACACCCAGGCCGACACCTACCACTAGCTTGATTAAACCTTCAAAGGCAAACGAAACGGAGAGATCAGTGAAATTAAGCAATCCTTGCATCACTCCCCTATTCCAAGAAAGTTTAAACATAAATAACAATGAGAAGGCTAAAATTATTAACCCCACGCGGCTCTCAAGATTGAAAAAATTAAACGCGAAGAGAAGGAAAATAAAAAACAAGATGAAACTGACCAAGCTGATCAGAGCGAGATATTTATTGAGCTGGGCGTAGATTTGTTTAATTTTTTCGGTCTGGGTTTGGTATTGGGCAAAAAGTTTGGCGGCGGTCGTTTGTACGGCCGAGAGGGGGGTGGAGATAATGATATAAATTGACAACAAAGCTCCCAGGGTGCCATATTCAGCCGGCGAGAGGATGCGCCCCAGAGCTTAATGAAAAAAATAAGCACCGGCGTAGGCAGTCATGGAGCCGATGAATAATATTAGGGATGATTTGAATAATTTGTTTTTCATTTTATTATTTAATTTACAATTGCATTTGTTTTGTTCCGGTAGAGACGTAGCATGCTACGTCTCTACAATAAGGTGTTATTTAATAACAATATTTAATATTTTTCCTGATACATAAATTTCTTTAACGATCTTCTGGTCAGCTAAATGTTTTTTTATATTGGGGTCGGCTTTGGCTTGGGCAATGACTTGATCTTCGTGGGCATCGGCCGGGACAATGATTTCCGCGCGGCGTTTACCGTTAATCTGCACCGGGATAATTTGGGTGTCATCTTTAATTAACCGGGGATCATATGTCGGCCAATTCATGAGCACAATGGAGCGGGTGTGGCCCAACTGATGCCATAATTCTTCACTAATATGCGGGCAGATGGGAGATAACAGCAACAGCAAGGCTTCCAAAGATTGGCGCCAGGCAATGGGGTCGGTGGTCGGATTAAATTTATTTTTTAAATCAATTAAATCGTTAACAAAAATCATCAGGTGACTAACGGCCGTGTTGAGAGCCAGGTGGTCATATTGCTCGGTTATTTTCTTAATGTTTTTGTTAACCAAAGTGGCCAATTCCACTTCTTTGATTTCATGGGACAAATAGAGCCATTGCTCGGGAGTGTCGGTTATTTTTTCATTGATCAGAATTATTTCTTGGGCCAGAGTCCAGACTTTATTTAAGAAACGGTGCACACCCTGCATCCCTTTGGTGTCCCAAGCGATAGCATCGGTAAAAGGACCCATAAACATTTCGTAGGCCCGAAAAGTATCGGCGCCGTATTGAGCAATCATCTCATCGGGATTAATGACGTTACCTTTGCTTTTGGACATTTTGGTACCATCGGCAGCCATGACTAGGCCGACGTTAATTAATTTTTGGAAGGGTTCGGAGGTGGGTACAACTTTGATGTCATGTAAAAATTTATGCCAAAAACGAGCGTACAACAGGTGTAAAACAGCGTGTTCGGCACCGCCAACATAAAAATCCACTGGTAGCCATTGTTTTAATTTAGCGGGATCGGCCAGGGCTTGATCGTTGCGCGGATCAATGAAACGCAGGTAATACCAACAACTGCCGGCCCATTGCGGCATGGTGTTGGTTTCTCGCTGGGCGGGCTCATGGCAGCGCGGACAATCGACTTTGACCCAGCTTTGCACGTTGGCCAAAGGTGATTCGCCGGTATCAGTTGGTTGATAGTTGTCAATGGCCGGTAGGCGCAGGGGTAATTCGGCATCGGGTACCGGCACAATACCACATTTGGGACAATGGATTAGAGGAATAGGTTCACCCCAGTAGCGTTGGCGGGAAAAGAGCCAGTCACGAATTTTGTAGTCAATTTTTTTGGCGCCGGCATTATTTTTGGCTAGATGGTCCACTATTTTGATTTTAGCCGCCGCGGTGGTCAGACCATCGAGCCAGCCGGAGTTGATAACGCGACCTTCACCACTAAAGCATTTTTCAATGCCTAGCATTCTCTTAATGCTAATGGTGTTGTAGTGATGAGTGATTTTATTGATGGCCTCGCTCGGGTCCAGCCAAACTGGGTCGAGAGTGTCTTTTTCATCATCTGATCTGGCTTGGGGTTGGTCATCAATTAATTCCAGCAGAACAGGTTGATCCAAGCGGGACCGCCAGACTTGTTTGTGATCGGCATAGAAATGAGATTCAATTTGTCCCCCGAGTTTTTTAACGGCTTTGGCCCGGTAACCGGTTTCTTCCAATAATTCTCTTTCGGCGGCCTGCTCTGGTGTTTCACCTTCGTCGATACCGCCAATGGGCGGGGAGAGCCAGTTTTGTTGTTTCCATTGTACTAATAAAATTTTGCCATCGGATGGTCGTTGGACAATTGCGGTGACGGTATCGCGGTGTTCGGCGTTATCGTGCGGTTCCCCTTCGAGGGGGCGGACGACTTCAATGACGGGTAAATTATATTTGATGGCAAAATCATGGTCG
>Ga0265297_10006386_pt1 | contig 17173 bp, 24 predicted proteins | sample Munlanlwell13791_FD_192502 | JGI IMG/M metagenome (GOLD analysis project Ga0265297, IMG submission 192502) | Leachate microbial communities from a municipal landfill in Southern Ontario, Canada - Leachate well 137-91 | ecosystem: Engineered > Solid waste > Landfill > Unclassified | place...
GCGGGTGATGCGCGGCATGAGCTCCATGGCGAAGAGCGTCGCGCCGGTCTGCGCGAGGGCGGCGAGCTCCTTCTCATGGCCGAAGGGGTCGGCGATGGCGAGGACCGCCGCGCCGCGCGCGACGCCGGAAAGCTCGCCCGGAGCCGGTCGGCGCACGCGCAGCACGATCTCGGCATTGTCGGCCGCCGCTGCGGCGCTCTGCGCGATGGTCGCGCCGGCCGCGGCATATTCGGCGTCGGCGAAGCCGGATTTCGTCCCGGCCCCCGACTGGATGACGACCTCAGCGCAGAGGCCCCTGTATTTTTTTACGGTTTCCGGCGTCGCGGCGACGCGCGTCTCATTCTTGTCAGTCTCGGATTGAACAGCAATGCGCATGACGAAACTCCATTGCGCGGAGATTCGGTTCCCCGCGGCCGGATGGCCGCGCGGTTCGCATTCGGTCAGAAACTGTCGGAAAACCGGTCGGTCAGCGTGCGAGGAGGAAATACATCAGCAGCAGGCTGACGACGGAGGCGGCGGTTCCCACCTTCAGCAGCGTCAGAAAGCCGCGATAGGTGGCGAGATGCTCCGCGAGGTCCGTCGAAGTCTCGTGATGATCGGCCATTCCGCTCCCCCTCGTTTTCTCGAATCCCGGCTTCGCCCGTCGAGGGGCGTAACGCGATCATGCTAGACGAGGACGCTCGATCCTGCAACGGCGCAATCGTCGCGGCGCGCGCCTCACGGCGGCGAGCGGACGAAGAGGACGGCGCCATTGGCGCGCGCGAACTCCTCGGTGCAAACCGCCCCGGCGCGGCCCTCGAGGCGCGGCGTCTGCGCCTCCAGCGCCGCGAGGCTCGCATTCTCCTTCACGCGGACATGGCGGACGCAGACGGCGCCTTCGGGCGAGAAGCCGGCCTCGAATTCATGGGCGGGATCGTTGCCGGGGGATTGCACGCCGAGAAAATCATAAATGTCGATCGGCTGGCCGTTGCGCGTCGCGCCCTTGCCGTCGCCGGAATAGTCGGCGCGCACCAGACGTATGCAGGCGTTGTAGACGCTGCGCATGGACGAGCCGTCCGCCTGCTTCTCCCATGGGCGGTAGCCGAGGCGCACGCATTTGCCCTGGGCTCCGCCGGTGCAGGTGAGCTCGAAAACGCCGGGTTCGGCCGCTTCAATGACGCCGTCGCCCCTCGCGCGGCCGGCAATGGGAAAGCCCTGGCGGCGGCCGTCCGGGCCCGGCTCGCAGAGGTTTTTCCATTCGCCGTTCGGCCCCTGGACGGAGAAGCTGTGCAGCAGGACCGAGTCCGTCGGGGCGACGCCCCGCGCCTTGTCGCCGGGATCGCGTTCGACCGCGTCGATGCGAATCTTCATCGCTCCGACGCCATTGCCGACAGTGAGCGTCGCGCCGATGAGATCGGGCGAGTAGAGCACGCGCCCGTCGGCGAGCGTCGCCTTGAACTGCGCGCCCTCGACGTCGAGCGAGGTCATTTGCGCGGCGCGCGCGCAAACGCTCGAGGCGATCGCCGACAGCAGGGCCAGCGCCAGCCATGAAAATTTGTGCAACATTCTATACTCCGCCCGACGGCGAGAGGCGGCCGGGGCCGGCCGCCTTCGATCGTCATTCGCTCGGCAGCTCGAGCGACAGCGCGCGCAGGCCGCGGCGGCTCGGCGCATTCACGTCCTGACCGTTGATCTGGACGCCGTTGATCCGAGCCGCGTTCTGGGTGAGCGCGTTCTGCGTGAGACCGTTCTGCGTGAGCGCGTTCAAGGTGAGACCGTTGGCGGTAAGGGCGTTGAAAGCCAGGCCATTCGCGGTGACGGCGGCGGAGGCCTGGCCGGCTGCGGCGATGAGGCCGAGGGTCAAAATGATGCCTTTGAACATTCGATGACGCTTTCGTAATCGAGCGCCGCGAAATGCGGTCGCTTTCTTTCGTCTCCCGGTCCCGTCGCCGCAACGGCGCCGCGATCCGGCGGACGTCGAACTTGTCGCGCAACCCGGAGCGGCTCGCCGTGCGGCGGCGCACAGGGTCTCGCCCGGCGCGACGGCGGATACGAAAAAAAAGCCCCGGATCGCTCCGGGGCCTTCTTCGTCTTTTCTGAAACGGCCGATCAGAAGTCCATGCCGCCCATGCCGCCGCCGGGCGGCAGCGCCGGGCCGGCGTCCTTCTTCGGCTGCTCGGTGATCGTCGCCTCGGTGGTGACGATGAGCGCCGCGACGGAAGCCGCGTCCTGCAGGGCCGTGCGGACGACCTTGGTCGGGTCGATGATGCCGAGCTTCACGAGATCGCCATATTCGCCGGACTGAGCGTCATAGCCGAAGCTGTAGTCCTTCGACTCGAGCAGCTTGCCGACCACGACCGCGCCGTCGCCGCCGGCGTTGTCGACGATCTGACGGGCCGGAGCCTGGATCGCCTTGCGGACGATCTCGACGCCGGTCTTCTGGTCGGAATTGGCCACCTTGACGTCGCCGAGAACGGCGATGGCGCGCAGCAGGGCGACGCCGCCGCCGGGCGAGATGCCTTCCTGCACCGCGGCGCGGGTGGCGTTCAGCGCATCGTCGACGCGGTCCTTCTTCTCCTTCACCTCGACCTCGGTCGCGCCGCCGACGCGGATCACCGCGACGCCGCCCGCGAGCTTGGCGAGACGCTCCTGCAGCTTCTCGCGGTCGTAGTCGGAGGTGGTCTCCTCGACCTGCGCCTTGATCTGGGCGACGCGGGCCTCGATGTCCTTCTTCTCGCCGGCGCCGTCGATGATCGTCGTGTTCTCCTTGTCGATGCGAATGCGCTTGGCCTTGCCGAGCAGGGGAAGCGTGACGCTCTCGAGCTTGATGCCGAGATCCTCGGAGACGACCTGGCCGCCCGTCAGGATCGCGATGTCCTCGAGCTGAGCCTTGCGGCGATCGCCGAAGCCCGGCGCCTTGACGGCGGCGATCTTCAGGCCGCCGCGCAGCTTGTTGACGACGAGCGTGGCGAGCGCCTCGCCCTCGACGTCCTCGGCGATGATGAGCAGCGGCTTGCCGGTCTGCACCACGGCCTCGAGGATCGGCAGCAGCGGCTGCAGCGTCGACAGCTTCTTCTCGTGGATGAGGATGTAGGGGTCCTCGAGCTCGGCGACGAGACGCTCGGCGTTGGTGATGAAGTAGGGCGAGAGATAGCCGCGATCGAACTGCAGGCCCTCGACGATGACCGTCTCGGAGTCGAGGCTCTTGGCCTCCTCCACCGTGATCACGCCCTCATTGCCGACCTTCTGCACCGCCTTGGCGATCTCCTGGCCGATGAAGCTATCGCCATTGGCCGAGATGGTGCCGACCTGGGCGATCTCGTCGTTGGAGGTGACCTTCTTGGAGTTCTTCTTGAGGTCCGCGACGACCGCCTCGACCGCGAGGTCGATGCCCCGCTTCAAGTCCTGCGGGTTGAGGCCCGCCGCGACGGCCTTGGCGCCTTCGCGGGCGATGGCCGCGGCGAGGACGGTCGCCGTCGTGGTGCCGTCGCCGGCGGTGTCGTTCTGCTTGGAGGCGACCTCACGAACGAGCTGGGCGCCGAGATTCTCGAATTTGTCGGCGAGCTCGATCTCCTTGGCGACGGTGACGCCGTCCTTGGTGATGCGGGGAGCGCCGAAGCTCTTCTCGATGACGACGTTGCGGCCCTTGGGGCCGAGCGTGACCTTCACCGCATTGGCGAGGATGTCGACGCCGCGCAGAATCCGGTCGCGCGCGTCGGAGGAGAAACGGATGTCCTTGGCTGCCATTGTCGTTCAGCTCCGTTGGAATAGGAAAATGTCGGGAAAGGCGGGGCGCGTCAGACCACGACGCCCAGAATGTCGCTTTCCTTCATGATGAGGAGATCTTCCCCGTCGATCTTGACCTCGGTGCCGGACCATTTGCCGAACAGCACGCGGTCGCCTTCCTTCACGTCGAGAGCGACGAGCTTGCCGCTTTCGTCGCGGGTTCCGGGACCGACGGCGATGACCTTGCCTTCGGCGGGCTTCTCTTTCGCGGTGTCCGGAATGATGATGCCGCCTTTGGTCTTGTCTTCGCCTTCGAGGCGCTTGACCACGACGCGGTCGTGGAGGGGACGGAACGCCATATCGTCTTCCTTCGTTGCAGCCCGGCCGGAGCGCGCGGGCGAAAGATTGTCTAAAATGCTCGTTGGCACTCATTGCCGGCGAGTGCCAACAAGCTGTCGGTGAGATAGGGAGGCGCCCCCGGCGCTGTCAAGGGCGCACGGCGCCGAAATTCGGGCGCCGAAAGCTGAAATGCATAATATTGCGCCTTGCCCTGCCTCTTTATGCGCTTTCGGCGGCGAAATCGAGGTGATCCTCTCGCACGCCCGGCTTCGCCCCGGCCTTAGGGCGCGCGTCGCAGAAGGGGCCTAGGGGCGAAGGCCTCGGCATATGAATTGCTAGCTCGCGAGACATGACAATGGACGCCGTGCAAACGACAAAGACCGCATTCGACGTCATCGGAGGCCAGGATGCGATCGATCGTCTCGTCGAGACGTTCTACCGCAATATGGACGTGCTGCCGCAGGCGCGGGGAATTCGCGCAATGCATGCGGCCGACCTCGGTCCCACCAAGGCGGTTCTGAAGCTCTATCTCGCCGAATGGCTGGGCGGGCCGAAGAGCTATTCCGAACAGCGGGGACATCCGCGATTGCGTATGCGTCATATGGGTTTCGCGATCGGGCCGGCCGAGCGCGACGCGTGGATGGCCTGCATGACGGGCGCGCTCGAAGAGGTGGTCGATGATGTGAGACTGCGTGAAACCCTGAAGCAGAACTTCGCCAAACTGGCGGATTGGCTACGTAACGATCCGGACAATCAACATGACAAGCATCACTGAAACGGCGTTCGCGACTTTGGAAGAGCAGAAGCGGCTGCTGAGCCCGGTTCACAAGGGCCCGACCGAAAAGCCCGGGCGCTTCGGCTTCCGCGGCAAGCTCGCCTTGAAATTCGCCCAGCAGTTCGCCGATGAGGCGCGGCCGCCGGAACTCTGCTCCGATCAGGTCATCGCGGTGGCGGAGGCCGGCAAGCCGACTTTCGACTTCTTCGCGCAGTGGGTCCTCTCCTTCGAGCATCTGAACAACGTCCACGAAGTGCTGAAGGGCCTGCTGAGCCCCACGGGCAAATATTTCATCTTCGCCAACAATATCGATCTGCTCAGCAAATATCAGGTCGAGCTCGATGGCATCAATTACTACGTGCTGCCGATCGACGAATCGACGGTCTATAACGAGCTGCTCGAGCTCTTCTATATCGAGAAGAACGATCTGAAGAAGCTGTCGACCGCCGGCAAGATCGACGCCGTCGCCAATGCGGGCATCGCCTTCGACCAGAAGTTCGAGAAGATCACTTTCGAGAAAGGACTGGAAGTGATGGGTCCGGTCCGCAACCGCAACGAGAACAGGCCCGTCTGACCGACCCGAAAATCTCGATTTCGACCACGCAATCCAGGGGCCGAACAAGGCTCTGGATTGCTTTTTTTTCGAGCGGAGCGGCCGTCGATGAAAGGCGCGCTCGGTTCGGCTGGTCAGGCGCCTTCCAGCCGCGCCTTGGCGCAGGCGCGCACCAATTCGTCCTCGTCCTCGAGGAAAGACTGCAGCAGAGCCGGAGCGCAGCGCTCGGCGACGGTGAAACGGACGCGCAAATCTTCGTCCTTGCTCATGGCGTCGAGCCGATCTTCCGGCAGGCGTTCGGCGACGACGAGGCGCACCAGCGGCTCTGGATCCTTGACGAGAAGATGCAGTTTCTCCACCGGGATGCGTCGCGCGACCCAGCGCCGCACCTCTGGATCCTCGTCGCGAACGGCGATCGGGAGCAGATCGGGCGAAAGCCGGCGGACGACATGAATGCGGACCAGATAATCCGGGTCCGAATACATTGCGAGCAGAGCGGCGCCTTCGAGCCGGTTGGCGACCACGATCCGAACGCGCGGCTCGGGATCGTGGACCAGTCGGGCGACTCGCGACGCCGGCAGGCGCGAGGCGGCGGTGGCGCGCACCTCGGGCTCGGGATCGTCGAGCAGCGGCGGCAGCCGCAACACGGACGCATAACGCGCGGCGCGCGCGCGTACTTCGAAATAGGCGTGATCGAGATAGGAATCCGCGAGATGAGGATGCCCGCGGAAAAAGAGATCGACGCGTTTTGCGCGGCGGTCGCGCACGCAGGCCGACCCCTTGCGGCACAGGCCCTCGAGGTTCAGCGCCACATGGGAGCACTCCCTGCAGCGGATGGGACGCCCTCGCCAGTCCAGCGGGTCGTCGCTCAGGCTTTCTGGTTCCGCGGCCATTGGCGAGCCGTCTTCTTTCGTCGTGTCAGAACTTCTTCACCGGAATGTCATATTTTTGCAGAGCATAGCCGATTTGTCGAGGCGTGAGGCCGAGAAGGCGGGCCGCTTTGGCCTTCACCCATCCCGCCTGCTCCATCGCTTCTATGAGCTTGTCGCGATCCGAGCGATGGTCCGTATCTATGACCGTACAGTTTTCCGCGCCAGGACAGGCGGCGGGGGGCGCGGCCGCGCTGACCGGGGCCGCCTCCTCGACAGGCGGCCGAACCACGGGGGCCGGGGGCCGGACAGGGGGCGCCGGCGGCTGCGGCTTGGAGACGATCGGCAGCGGCGTGAAGCTCGGCGCATGGAGACCGCCGATCGTCGACTCGCGCGAGCCGTTCCACAGCACGGAGGACAGGCAGCCGTCGTTGCGGCAGGAAAAGTCCCTGTCGGCGATCGCGTCGCCGCGGGCGAGCGTCGCCGTGCGATAGACGCAATTCTCGAGCTCGCGAATATTGCCGGGGAAGTTGCATTCGTTGAGCACGTCCATCGCCGACTCGGAGAACGTCAGATTGACGTTCTGCTCATTGTTGAACCGGCGGAGAAACTCATTGGCGAGCGGCGCGAGGTCGCCTCTACGCTCGCGCAGCGGGGGCAGGAAGATCGGCACGACGCTGATGCGATAATAGAGATCGGCGCGGAACTCGCCTTTCTGAACCGCTTCTTCGAGATTGCGGTTGGTCGCGCAGACGAAGCGCACGTCGACCTTCATCGTGCGCGTGCCGCCGACGCGCTCGAACTCGCCCTCCTGCAGCACGCGCAACAGCTTCGCCTGGAAGGCCGGCGTGATGTCGCCGATCTCGTCCAGGAAGAGCGTGCCGCCGTCGGCGAGCTCGAAACGACCCTTGCGCAGGGCGGCAGCGCCGGTGAAGGCCCCGCGCTCATGGCCGAATAGCTCCGATTCGAGCACGCTCTCGGGCAAAGCGGCGCAGTTCAGCTTGACGAAAGGCTTGCTCTGGCGGGGCGAGAGATTGTGAATCGCGGCGGCGAACAACTCTTTGCCGGTCCCCGATTCGCCGCGCAGCAGCACGGTCGACTTCGCCTTGGCGACGATGCGGATTTTGTCGACGACCGCGCGAACCGCCGGGCTCTCGCCGACGATGCCCTTGATCCCGTCGAAACGGGCCTCGACATGCGCCGGCCGGTCCCCCTTCTCGAGCCGCGCCTTCTCCTGCATCAGCCTGTCGCGGTCGCGCGCGATCAGCTTGTGCAGCCTCAAGGTCTGGCCCACCAGATTGGCGATCATTGTCAGGAAGCGGACGTCCCGATCGAAGCGCACCGAGGAGCGGTCGCTATAGACTCGGTCCACCGTCAGGGTGCCGACGACCGCGTCGGCCTCCTTGATCGGCACGCCGATCAGCGAGAAGGGCCGCCCATCCGTCGGCCCCCATTCGGAGAGGTCCGTTCCCTCGAAGAGCGGCGAGGCGGCGACATTCTCCACGACGAGCGGCATCTTGGTCGCCACGATCTGGCCGACCGCGCGCTCGGGGAGATGCTCGAAGAATTTTTTGGCGTTGACCTCGCTCCAGCCCGAACCGACGACCACCTCCGGGTCGCCATGCGCGTCGAGCAGGGCGATGAGGCCGTGGCGCATGTCGAGAAAGCTCGACAGCAGCGCCAAAACGCCGGCGAGCGTTTTCTCGAGACGATTGGGAGACGCCAAGAGTTTCGAGATTTCGTAGATTCCGACGAGAGCAGATTCGCTCGGGTCGAACGCGCGAGCCTGAGCCGTGTTCATGCCGCTTCCAGCTTCGTATCCCATCGACGTGCCTGACGTTGCGCGGGAATCGATCGTTCACCCTGGAATGATTAGCAACTAACGTGCCGTTACCGTGACAAAACCTTGGCCCGAACCGAGCGCGCCAGCCGCCTTCGTCTCAGTGTTTTACGCAACGCCTTGGGCAAGCTCGAGTATCACGGTCCAGCCAACGTATCCTTGCGGATCGAGAATCTTCAAAATCGCGAGGTTTTCCATCGCTTGCGCCTTGTTGCCCCGCTTCAACTGGATGAAGCTCAAAGCCTTTAATGTGTACAATGCAAAGCGTTCCGGCGAGCCAGGCGCCGTTTCTTTCGGCGGCCACAGATGCGGGTCGAGCGGCCAGCCCGCTTGTCGCGTCGCTTCCGCGAGCCCTTGATTTGCGACGATCCAGGCGAAATCCAAGTTCCCCATATAAGTGTGAATCTTATAGAGGCAGTAGTAGGCCGGCAATTCGTGGGGCGAGAGCTCCAGCGCCTCCCGAAACAGTTCGTCTGCGCGCGCCCGATCGGTCCGATGGGCGAGGACGCCTTTTTGCAAGAGTTCGTTGACGGCAGGCGAGAGTTCGCCGAAGTCGACGAGATCGTTTTCGCGGGTGAGGTCGTTCATGCCGCGCCCGCAGGCAAATGTCGCGCCACGCGGCCGGCCGGATCGCGCACCGAGCGGCGGCGCTCGGCCGCTTCGGCCCCGCAGGGAGATGCTCCGAGCATCCCTTCGAAAGCGTCGACGACGCCGAGCGGCGGCCTCGTCCGAGGGCAGGAAGCGCCGGCGGCAAAGTGTCGCGTTATCGACAGGCTGCTGAGGCGCTTTCCGACATGTGTCGGTATTTGGACAGGTTCCAAACAAATGAAAATCGTCTCATAATTTCAAGTTGTTAGATAAATATTCTCGCATGGCATGCTTGTTGCGAACCTCGTGCCCGGACACCGCTTCCGCGACAGCGCCGGCGCAATGGCAGACGGATATGTCGCGACTGCGTTCCGCAAGGGTTTGAAACTCTTCAACTCGTGAGGAACCGAACATGGAATCTCTTTCTACTGAAACTATCGACGTCGGTCAGGCTCAATCGATCGACGATGTGATGCAGAAGGTCGCCGAGCACAAGGGCTGCGGCACCTCCGGCGGCAGCGGCAAGGCGAGCTGCGGCTCGGGCGCCGGCGAGAACGACCTTCCGCAGGAAATCTGGGACAAGGTCAAGAACCACCCCTGCTACAGCGAAGAGGCGCATCACCACTATGCGCGCATGCATGTCGCCGTCGCTCCGGCGTGCAACATTCAGTGCAACTACTGCAACCGCAAGTATGATTGCGCCAATGAGTCGCGTCCCGGCGTCGTTTCCGAGAAGCTGACGCCCGAGCAGGCCTCCAAGAAGGTGCTGGCTGTCGCGTCGACGATCCCGCAGATGACCGTTCTCGGCATCGCCGGCCCTGGCGACCCGCTCGCCAATCCCGAGAAGACCTTCAAGACCTTCGAGCTGATCTCGCAGACGGCGCCGGACATCAAGCTCTGCCTGTCGACGAACGGGCTCGCTCTGCCCGAGCATGTCGACACGATCGCCAAATACAATGTCGATCACGTCACGATCACCATCAACATGGTCGATCCGGACATCGGCGCGCAGATCTATCCCTGGATCTTCTGGAACCGCAAGCGCATCTTCGGCCGTGAGGCCGCCGAGATCCTGACGCAGCACCAGATGCGCGGCCTCGAGATGCTGACCGAGCGCGGCATTCTCTGCAAGGTCAACTCGGTGATGATCCCGGGCATCAACGACAAGCATCTCGTCGAGGTGAACAAGGCGGTGAAGTCGCGCGGGGCGTTCCTGCACAACATCATGCCGCTCATCTCCTCGCCCGAGCACGGCACCGTGTTCGGCCTCAACGGCCAGCGCGGCCCGACGGCTCAGGAGCTGAAGGCGCTGCAGGACAGCTGCGAAGGCGAGATGAACATGATGCGCCATTGCCGCCAGTGCCGCGCCGACGCGGTCGGCCTGCTCGGCGAGGATCGCAGCGCGGAGTTCACCACCGACAAGATCATGGCGATGGAAGTCACCTATGATCTCGAGTCCCGCCAGGCCTATCAGGCTCAGGTCGAGATCGAGCGTCAGAAGGTCGCCGCCGCCAAGAACGCCGAGCTCAACACGCTCGCCGGCGAGGGCAATGAGGACGTCAAGATCCTGATCGCCGTCGCCACCAAGGGCTCGGGCCGCGTCAACGAGCACTTTGGCCATGCCAAGGAGTTCCAGATCTACGAGTGCTCCACCAAGGGCGCGAAGTTCATCGGCCATCGCCGCGTCGACCTCTACTGCCAGGGCGGCTATGGCGAGGAGGACAGCCTCGAGACGATCATCCGCGCGATCAATGATTGCACGGCCGTGTTCGTCGCCAAGATCGGCGGCTGCCCGAAGAACGACCTGCTCAAGGCCGGCATCGATCCGGTCGACGAATTCGCCTTCGAGTTCATCGAGCAGTCCGCGATCACCTACTTCAAGCGCTATCTCGACAAGGTGAACAGCGGCGAGATAGAGCATAAGGAGCGCGGCGACGCCACGATCCGTCAGGGCGCCTACATCACGGCCTGACGCGGATCGACCAGTATCCGCGAAAATCGAAGCGCGCGCCGCCCGGCGGCGCGCGTTTCGATCGAAACCGCGAATACGCAGAGAATGTGAGTTTCTAGAGTCGGCGACTCTCGAGCTCAGTGACGAACAGATGGAGGAGCAAGCAAATGACCTATAAGATCGTTGCTTCGCAATGCACGTCTTGCTCGGCGTGCGAAGCGGAATGCCCCAATGTGGCGATCTCCGAGAAGAACGGAACTTTCGTCATCAATCCGAAGAAGTGCACCGAGTGCATCGGCTACTTCGATGTGCCGCAATGCGTCGCGGTCTGCCCGGTCGACGACACTTGCGTCATCGACACGTCTCTCCCGCGTTACCAGGCTGCCGGGGGCGCGGCATGAATATCCAATTCACTCCCGCCGCGGAAAAATTCATCCGTCGCCTCGTCATGTTCGACGGCGGTCCGGGTTACGGGCTGAGCCTCATGGTCTCTCCGGGCGGATGCTCGGGAATGAGCGCGGAGTTCTCGGTGCAGCCGGCCCCGCGCGATGGCGAGCAGGCGTTCGACTTCCCGAGCTTCAAGCTGTTTCTGCCGGCGCAGAGCCGCTTGCTGCTCGACGGTGTGACGATCGACTTCAAGGAGACGGCCACTTCCACTGGCTTTTCCTTCATAGATCCCAAGGCGAAGGCTTGCGGATGCTCCTCGACGCAGAGCAGCGTCGTCGAGCTGCCGGAGATTCCCGTGGCGTGAGTGGATAGGGACGCTTCATGTTGAACGGAGATGGCGCTCTAAGCAGCGAGGCTTTCGATACGGGAGACGAAATTCTCTCTTCTCCCGTGTTCGGAGCCGGATTGCCGGCGGAAGCCGAGCGCCATCTCCGCGAAGCGGCGCTGTCCTATCATCTCGACGACGTCGCCGAGCAGCATTTGTTCGAGGCGCGCCGGCTGGCTCCCGATCATGTGGCCGTGCTGATCGGCCTCTATCGATTCTACTTTTACAAAAATCGGCTCCAAAACACTCTCGAGATCGCCAGAACCTGTCTCATTCGGGCGGCGATCGACAATTCGCTGCCGCTCGACTGGCGCGAGGTGCGCAAGGGCGACGCCGATTTCGCCAATTACGAAGCGGTTCTGCCGCGTTTCTTCATGTTCGTTCTCAAAGGCTATGCTTATCTCCAGCTGCGCCTCGGCGAATATGAGGAAGGGCGCGAGGCCGCGCAAAAGCTCCTAGAGCTCGATCCGACCGACAAGGTCGGGGCGACCCTTCTCCTTTCCGTTCTGGCGGAAATGGAGGCCGACGATGTCGACTGACGAAATCGACGAAGCCATCGATTGGCGCGGCGTTCCGGTCGATTGCGGCGCCTGTCCGCATAATGAGCTGCTGGCGCAAGAGCGTTGCAAGCCGCTCAGAGCCTGTGTCCTCGACCGCTATGCGCGCCGCATCGATCGGTTCTTCGAATGGAATCCCGAGCTCGCGCGTCATTATCTGACGCACCCCTATTTCGAAGTGCGCGCCTGGGCCGCCAAGGCGGCCGAGATATTCCTGCTGCCGGCGCTGCTCGACGATCCCGAAGAGGCGGTTCGCTGGAGCGCCGCGCGGCGGCTGCCGGATCGCTATCTCCTGAAGCTGCGCAATGACCCGCATCGTGAAGTGCGGATCAGGATCGCTCAACGGCTCGATCCGGTCGATCTTCTGCCGATGATCGAGGATCGCGATTACTATGTGCGCCAGGTCGTCGCGCGCCGCATTTCGCCCGATCTCCTCGTGCTGATGATCGACGACGACGATGTCGAGGTCCGGCGGGTCGTGGCGAAGCGCATCTCGCCGCAGGCGCTGAAACGCATGACGACAGACGCCGACGCCTGCGTCCGCTTCGAGGCGGCGCAGAGGCTCGACGCGGCGCAGCTCCCCGACCTCATCGGCGATCCGGATTGGCGCGTTCGCTATGAGGTGGCGCGGCGCGCGTCACTTTCCGGCATTGAGCCGCTTTTATCGGACGAAGATCCGATTGTCAGGGAAACGGCCGAAGCGCGACTCGGAAAAAGGCCGGACCCCTCCGGAGGAAGTCTTTCGAGCGCAACCACAGCCAGATCGAGGAACGGATATGAGCAATATCAACCGTGACGACGGCTCCGTCGAGCTCAACGACCCGCCCGCCTTCAACTATGGCGAGAAGGTCAAGTCGAAGAAAGTGGTCCGGAACGACGGAACCTTTCCCGGCAAGGACGTCGGCGAGATTCTCGTGAAAAAGGGCGAGATCGGCTACGTCTCGAGCATCGGCACATTTTTGCAGCAGTTCTACATCTATGGCGTCGAATTCGTCGAGACCGGCTATAAAGTAGGCATGCGCAAGAAAGAGCTCGAGCCTGTCGAAGTGGTCACGGAAGAGGCGGCGCGATGAGCAGCGGAAGATATGACTGGGGAATGCGCGTGCGCGCCACCGTCGATCTGTTCAACGACGGCTCGCATCCCGGCCATGAGCCGGAAGCGCTCCTCGTCAAGGCCGGCGACCCCGGCGAGATCGTCCAGATCGGGCAGCACATGGAGACGGATACGCCGATCTACATCGTGGAGTTTTCCGAAAAGCTGGTGATCGGCTGCTTCGAGGAGGAGATCGAGCCGGCATGACGCTACGATTTTTCACACGACTCGCGGTATGAACATTGCTAAACGATCGGTGTAAACCTAACAGCGAGGCGCAATGTGAAAGTCATGATCCGCAGAGGCTCCGACGGCGTTCTTTCGGCCTATGTGCCGAAGAAGGATCTCGAAGAGCCGATCGTCGAGCAGGAAAGCCCCCAATTGTGGGGCGGCACGGTGACCCTCGCCAATGGTTGGATTCTTCAGCTGCCCGAAATGGCGGCGGAGACTTCGCTTCCGATCACGGTCGAAGCGAAGAAAGTGAGTGGAGACTGAAAAATGCCGATCGCGACCGAGCTACTCGAGGCGATCGATGCGACGCTCGCGACGGCGGCCGCCGATCAGGCGGCCGTTTCCGCTCTGAGGCAAGTCGCTCCCGACCTGACCGCGATGCGCTGCGACAAGACGGACATTCAAGACGAGACGCCGTTTCGCAGCTATGAGAAATGCGATCTCTTTCTGATCGACGGGCGCGATCATTGCGTCAAGATCACCTCCGATCCTTCTATTGCGACAGGATTGGTTGTCGCCCCGAAAAGGTGAGAGCGGATGCAGACGACCTTTTTGCCGCTGAATGATCCGGATCTCGCCCAGAGCGATCTGGACGCGGTCGTAGAGACGATTACGTCCCCGCGGCTCTCGGCCGGACCCAAGGTCGAGGAGTTCGAGGCGGAGTTCGCGAGCTATCTCGGCCGCAAACATGCGATCGCGGTCTCCAGCGGAACGATCGGCCTGCTGCTGACGCTGCGGGCTTGCGGAATCGGTCCGGGCGATGAAGTCGTCGCTTCGGCGCATTCCTTCCGCGAGACGACACATGCGATCGCGCTGGCCGGCGCGCGGCCGGTCTTCGCCGACATCGACTATTGGGCTGGAACGCTCGCTCCCGAAAAAGCGGACGCCGTCATCACCGAACGGACCAAGGCCATCGTCGCCGGCAACGCCAACGGACACCCGGCGCCGTGGGAGCCATTTCGGCAGTTGGCGGAAGCGAAGAAGCTGATTCTCATCGAAGATTCGACGGAGGCGATCGGCTCGGTCTACAAGGGCAAGCTCGTCGGCTCTTTCGGCGATTGCGCCGTATTCGACTTCTCACAGCCCGGCGTCATCGCTTGCGGCGAAGGCGGAATGATCGTAACGGACGACGACGATCGGGCCGCGACCATTCGCAATCTGCGCAGTCGAAGGATCGCGGAACGCTCTTCCGTCGTGCTCGGCGCCTATCCGCCCATGCAGGCGGCGATGAGCGACATCACCGCGGCGCTCGGCCTCGCGCAGTTTCGTCGGCTCGAGCTGCTGCTCGCGCGCCGGACTCGGGTGGAACGCTGGTTCTATCAGTATGTGAAATCCTTCGAAGGGATCAAAGATCCCTATATCGCGCCGGATGTCGACGAGGTTCACTGGTTCCTCTATGTCGTTCATCTCGGCACGCGCTTCTCTCGATCGAGCAGGGACCAGATCATCGAAGACCTGCATACGGAAAAGATCGAGGCGGCGGCCTATTCTCATCCGCTGCATCTGCAGCGCTACTATTTCGACATCGGCTATCGGCGCGGCAATTTCTTCGTGACCGAGAAGGTCGCGGATCGCGCCGTCGCCCTGCCGTTGCATGCGCATCTCACGGAAAATCAGGTCGCCTTCATCGTCGGCACGATGAAGGACGCGTCGATCAATGTGGGCGCGGGCGCGGCGATCTATCTCTAGAAAGACGCGCCGGCCTCTCTGTCGGCGCGTCCACTTTTCCCGCGTCATTGTCCAAAAACGGACGCGAAGACAGAGCCAGACGCTCCGAAATTTCGGGCGCGCGACGCGAAACTCTCCAAAATTGACGTTTTTTCTGCGGGATTTCCGGGAATCCGCGCGTTTACGCGGCTTTCTCGTCCCGTAATTTAGAGTGGTTCGAAACTTGCTGGACGAAGGTCGTGAGGACCTTTGGCAAGGAGGAGTGAACGACATGCCGGTACTGACCATTCTGCCGTCAGGCAAAACCATCGAGGCCGAGCCGGGCAGCAGACTTCTGGATGCGATACTCGCGGCTGGGGAAGGCATTCCCAGCAAATGCGGGGGAGAGGCCAAATGCGGCACGTGCCATGTTTTCGTCCAGGAGGGAAAGAAGAGCCTGTCGAAGACGACGCGCGCCGAAAACGAGCGTTTGGATTCGATTGTCGGCGTCGGCTCAAAGTCGCGTCTCGCTTGCCAATCCAATTTCGGAACTGAAAACGTCACGGTGGAGCTGCTGGGCTTCGACTCGGGTCGCTGACAACCGGAGGGGAATCGAAATGAGCGATAAATCTGTCGTCATCCACGTCCGTTTCTACAACGACGGCTCGGTCCATGAGATCGGCGAGCGGCCCGCCAGCCTGTCCAGTCAGCAGTGGTTCGACAAGCTGAGCAACACCTACGCCATGGACTACATGGCTCTGTCCGGCGGCCGCGGCGCCTTCAAGCTGACGCCCGAAGAACTCGATACGGTCAAGAGCGCCTCGCTTCAGTGACCGATAATGCCACCGGGTTCGACGAGAGGAGAACACACGTGCTGAGCGAAATCAAAACGGGGTTTGAGCGAGGCCTCGTGATTCCCTATCTCGGACCCGGCGTGCTGACGCTGGCGACGGACGGGACCCCCATTCCCGCCTCACCCGAAGAATTGGTCGTGCAGCTGACCAAAGCCGCGACCGTGCCGCACAAGATTCGCAATAATCTGACCGCCGCGGCGCAATACATAGAGAATTTCAAGCATCGCAAGACCATCTCCGCGGCGATGGGCAAGGCGTTCGAGCAGACTCCCGAGCCGAGCGTCTTGCACCAATGGATCGCGGCACAGCCGAGCCTGCCGCTCGTCGTCAACGCCTGGTACGACGATCTTCCGCAAAAAGCGCTGGCGGCGCGAAAGAGCTGGGGCATTGTGCAAGGCGTGTCGCAAGCCGAGCATTTCGGCTATTGGGTGAACTACTTCCGCTCCGACCTCTCCCTCGTCCCCAACAAGGAGTTCCTGCGCGACGGTTCCGGCGCGAAGGCTCCGGCCGAGGCGCCGGAAGAGACCTTGTCCTGGGCCACGCTGCTCTATCAGCCGATCGGCTCGGTCACGCCGGCCGCCAATTACATCGTGTCGGACTCCGACTATGTCGAAGTTCTGACAGAGATCGACATTCAGACGCCGATCCCCGAAACCGTGCAAACGGTCCGAAAAGGCCGCAACTTCCTTTTCCTCGGCTGCCGCTTCTCCACGCAGCTCGAGCGGAACTTCGCCCGCCAGATCATGAAACGTTCCTCCGATCGCCATTGGGCCGTCATCGAGGGAAGCCTGACGAAGAACGAAACGAAATTCCTCAAAGAACAGAACATCGAGCGCATCGACACGCCGCTCGCCGAATTCGTGTCGAGCCTCACCGGCCGACCCGTCTCCGCTGCGAAAGCGGAAGCCGCGGCCTGAGGGCCGGACGAAATCGACAGTCCAGGAATAGAAAATGCTCGAAGAACTTCCTGTCGTATTCAAATATCACGTGTTCACCTGTTTCCAGCAGCGTCCGCCGGGACATCCGCGCGGCAGCTGCACGACATCGGGCGCCAAGCCGCTGTGGGATCGCCTACAGGCGAAGCTCGGAGCGCAGCCTCTTCCGGACGTGTCGATGACGGCGACGGGATGTCTCGGCTTTTGTCGCGCTGGTCCGCTGATGGTCGTCTATCCCCAAGGCGTGTGGTATGCGCCGCGCACGCCGGAAGATATAGACGAGATCGTGCAGTCGCATTTCATCGAAGGAAATCCTGTCGAACGCTTGATCATCGTGCCGCAATTGTAGTCGACACGACCAACGAAAAGAAAACGCCCGCGGCTTGCCGCGGGCGTTTTCTTTTTGCGATGGCTCGGTCGAAACAAAAAGCCGGAGCGTGTGCTCCGGCTCTGTTTTCTGTAAT
>Ga0265297_10006387_pt1 | contig 17168 bp, 22 predicted proteins | sample Munlanlwell13791_FD_192502 | JGI IMG/M metagenome (GOLD analysis project Ga0265297, IMG submission 192502) | Leachate microbial communities from a municipal landfill in Southern Ontario, Canada - Leachate well 137-91 | ecosystem: Engineered > Solid waste > Landfill > Unclassified | place...
TTACGGCAAATTCCATCGTTCCTAATATACGATTAAGAGCGTTTGCATTGTCGATATTAAAAACGGTTTCATCGACGTGCGGAATTCCGAGGTCATATGCGATGGCTTTCGAAATAAACCGCGTCCCAGATCTTTGTGGCCCTGTCACGAAAATGTGGCGAAACGGGCGAAGTGATCTCGTTAAATTAATCAGTTCCATTATAATTGATAACCCTCGATTTTATTGATGTTGTGAATGTCTGGCTGGAAAAATCCAAGCCTACCTTTACACTTAATTGGGGTGATTGGTTTTTGATGTGATAAGTAAAACCCAAACCGCCCGAAGTGCCAATCTGAAAGTTTACCGGAATGTGGAATGCAACTGTAAATATTTGCTATGCCAATAATATGGCCAAGCAAATACTCATGACTGCCCCTCCTCGGCATCTTTTCAAAAACATCAGGGAATGCGGAGTGCACCCATTCAAAAGCGGCGCCATCTGCTCTTGAACCGGCATGCACAAAAAAGAATCCACGATGGTGGGTTTCCCAATTCCGATTTTCAACATCCATAAATCCATGAGTAATTAACCATGCCCATGGCTGATGAATTGTAAGAGCGAATCGGATTCCGGCAAGCTCCCGGTGTGTTGTGAAATTCTGGCTTGCGATTAAATCATCAAAAATGGTGGTTTGAATTGACATTTGCAATTACTCCGCCGATTCACATCGAACGCACTCCACAAATAATTCCGCTCCCCTGGCGGAAACATTACCAGAAGAATCGTAGCATGCGAGTGCAAAATATGTGTCCTTATAAATAGGGTCGCTTGTGAACGTGTTTTCCGTGCAATTATGTGTTGTTGTGTAAACGCCCGGGAAGTTTCCGGAGTAAACAGTATATCCTGCTGCATCCGGTGACGGACTATGTGCCCATCTTAATGTTAGTCGGTTGCCCTCATAACACTGTGTTGAGATGATAGGGGTAGAGTCAAAACCCACAAAAACAGGTATGTAGACAGTGTCAATCGCTACATCAATTTTTTTCTCGAAAAAATCAAGTATTTTTTTGGCCGGCTCCGGGTCAACGCCATACATGGATATTTGGGTGATGTACCAATCCTCAAAAACCTCCCGGAAATAGGATAACTCGCGATAACCGTATGAGGTGTCAGGACACAAAACGATAGAATCACGGTATACTGGCACCACGACGAACGAATCTTTATAGGATACAAACGCGAGGTGAGGAAGGTCTTCGGTCGAATATGTGTTGTAAATGTAAAATGTTGTGTCGCCAAATTGAATCGTTGTGTCGGGTTTAATGGCCGATACCATAGAGTCCAATACGGCAACACTGCCGGATAACTCAAAAACGCTTGAGGAAATGGAGTCGAGTTTTTCGATCACGGGGGAAAGGTCGGAAAAAGTTTTGAACGATGAACATCCTAATAAAAGGACGAACAGATAAACAGCGAGTTGTTTTTTCATATTACCTCCTGTGTGTTTAATAAAACATCGGATAGAAGCATGCCCTTTCTAAATGCGGGTAAAAATACGATCTCCTTGCCGCTTTCATGGGCAATCACAAATTCTTGGAACGCACCTTTGCTGTCATGCCAACCGGGAATAAATGCGATAATGTCGGAGGTGTAAAGTTGTGGCATACATGCGGCCATGGCTGTACACCAATCCCGTTTTTGATCAAATGGAATTGAGTGCGGATTAAAAACCGCAAACCCATTTTGGACAAAAAAACAATCCCAAAGGTTGAAAACAACAATGTTTCCCTGTGGGCGTCCGGTTATCGCGCCCGACAGGTAAATTTTTACTTTCTTGATCAATGTAATCCTCCAGTCTTTTTTAAAAGCGGCACCTAAGAAAAGACAAAGTTTAAAACCAATTCGGTTGTGGACAAGCCGACCGAGATCGGCGCACCTGCGCGTTCGCGCCCATTTCTTTCAGTATTTCTACGCCCGCGAGTATGTCTTTGTAATTTTGGATCAGATAGTCCCAAAGAGCCGGGCCAATTGTAAGAGGCGTACCTTTGCCGAAAAGGTTCTCATAGTTGTGCCAAAGTGGAGATCTCTTCTCATGGGAGAATGTAGACAAGAAGTAAAGAAGGGCAATGGCCTTTGATCTGGATCTGCCCTGATTACAGTGAATCAAAACATTCCGGTGTTGGATGTTCGTTTGGATTTCCGAGACCGCTTTAATAAATGCGAGACGGTTGAAATATTTTAGGTTTGTCGCATCTACGATATTTAGGAAAAGATCATCGGGACCTTCCTTGAACAGGTAGTTTTTGTGTGCCTTGTTTAGGTTCCCGCGATAACCGACCGAATTTTGATGACATGGAGATTTACAGGCGTGTATGACATATGTTTTTTCGTCGCCCTTGCGACAATCTGCTTGGGCGCCTATTAAAAGATTTGGTAAAATTGTAATCATTTAGTGTCCTCCTTTTGGTAATATTAAACCGAGAAATTAGCAGGCAGCCAGTCGGATGGTGTTAAAAAAGAGGCGAGACGATTGCCGAATCTGTTGAAAGTGCCAAAAACGCAAACCATAGTCGGGAACGGAGATCTACCCGAACTATTGGAAAATGACAACCTGCCCTTAATGAAAAAGCATTGAGATTTTGAGCAATACCTGTGAAACCAAGAGGTATCTGTTCTTGCGGGTAAAACCATAACAACACAGGCACCGGAAAGTGATTCCGCGTACGCTTTGCGAACCCACTTCGAAAGTTGAGATCCGTATGGAGGATTGCAAAAGCAGCGGTTGCCTTGCCATGGGATAGTGAGCGCATCATCGTCAATGGAAAAATAAATTGGACATTTGGCGTTATCTTTTGAAGCGCAGACGTCAATGTCAAAAGGGCCAAAGAGGTTGTTAATTTGGTCGAAAAAATACTGCGGAGTTTCCCAATCTGTTTTTCCAGATGTTTTGTGATATGTTTTCAATTATCCCCCTACAAGAAAATTTGGGAACTGACGAAGAAAAACAAAATCAGGGATTTCTTTTATCCCGTCAATCTGATGGAAATAAAAGGGAATGTTTTGCGCTGTCAAACACTCCCGTAAATGATACACGTGGTCAAAATTTAAAGGCCGATTGTTCTGACCAATCTCGCCACCAACAATTCCCCAACTGTTCCGGGGAACATAACCCGGAGTTATGCGACCGAGGAGCGGCTCAAAAATGACAACGTAGCCCGGGCAATCTGGGATCGAAAAAAGGACGTCTGTGCGCTCTTCGTATCTATATTGATTCTCGCAGCTAACCCCTAAAAAGACATTTTTAAGTGGCCAGAAATCAGGCAAGCAGTTTGCAATCCGTTCTTGGCGTTTTGTTGGAATTATGAAATTTATATCCGGGAGAGACTTAAAAAGATGCCAACAGTCTGAACGCCAAGCGTCTGCTTCTTCGATAAAAAAATCTGAAAAAGGGCATACAAAAAGAATTGTTCCACGTGGAACAGTACGTGGAAAATTAAATGCGACCGGCCCAGATTTAGTTACTGTGTTTGGATTGACGCCTGAATTTTTACGTAGGTCAAACATAAAGCAATTCATACAGCCGCCAGACACTTTGTGACATCCCACCCAGGGATGGTACGTTTTGTCAAACCAGAGGTTTGAGCGAAGTGAAAGAGTGATGGCCATCAGAATCCCCTCATTGCGTTTTCCCGCTCTATTTTCTTTTTACGTTCCAACTCCGAAAGCACTTCGTCAAGGGACATTGATTTTAACGCATCCAACTGTTTTCGGAACCAGATCCATGGGGGAGTATTTAGTTTAGTGTATTTCCGATACGTGGGGACGGATACACCAAAAAGCAGGGCCGCTTCTTTCTGGGTCAACCCCGCTTCTTTCTGCCAGTTGAGTAAATCAGTACAAAACGACATTTTGTTACCTCCTGTAAGTTGGTTAAATGAAATTTAATTGTGCCTGCAAACCAAACTGAAGGGTTTTGCCGGAAGAAATGTTTCTAATTTGGAAAACTGTGTAGCCAAAAAAACGGGCGGTGTCCTCTGCGATTTGAGGATTTGCAAACCGGCCGGCAAATTTGTAGAAAGCGCGCCGAGGAGACGTGAAGCCTTTAGGGTGCATTTTATTTGACGGGGTTTGTTCTTGGACGAATAGAAGGTATTGATGGGAAGTTTGTTCCACGTGGAACATTAAAGAAGAAATTTTGTACATGGCGAGCCTACCTTTCTTTGATAGAAAAAAATACAAAGAAAAAGCAAAAAAGTCAAGAAGAAAATGCAAAAAAAAAAGAAAATATTTGCAAAGGCCCTGGAATATTTTTTTGGCATTTTGCAAAAACCGCAAAGGCGGTGTTGAAATGTGGCGCGGATAGGGCCAAAACCTGTGGGGAGCCTGTCGGGAAATGTTGGGGACGGTGTGCCAACTGTAACCGATTTTTTTGATTTTTTTTCTATTTTTTTTTAATATTTTTTCGCGTTTTATCGCCCGCCGTGGGAGGGGCGACTCCCCCGCTTTTACCCTTTGAAACTGCGAGGCGCGCGACGTACGGCGAGCGACGTGCAACGCTGCGGTTTTATTTGAGCGCAGGAAACTTGGGGTTATTGCCGATTTGGTTATTATTCCGCGTCAAATTTTTGGCATCCGGCCGGACGGCCACAAGAAGGAGTAGACTGGCGATCCCGGAGCAAGCCGATCTTTCCGCAATTCGGCGCGAGACCGGAGGCGCGTGGCGAGTGGTTTGCGTTTAATCCGCCATTCCCCTGTCACCTTGTTTTGGGGGGATCGCCGTCAACGGATCAGGTGGAAGCAAGGCTATGCGTTCATCAGGCGAAACGAAGACGTACCGTTCGAAAACATGAGCGCCTTGACACTTATTTGACACTTTGTTGATATTTATTTGATACTTATTCACAGATGGAATCCGTCCCCTTGCGACATTCTTAATTGCTATTGAATTCCTCCATCAAAGGCTCTTGAGAAACGTTCTCGGCAGTAAATTTTTGGAAAAGAACTGGAATTAGAAGTGACCGGAGCCGGGTATGAGGGCGGGTAGAGGCCCGGCTTTTTTGTGGGGATGCTCTTTCACCACAAAAAAAGTCTTTGCCGGGCCGGACAAACGCGCTCTTGGTACAATATTTCGGCGGAGGGAACGCCCGAAACGAAGCACGGAAGCGAAGATTTATTGACGGGAACGGAAGGCAACCGTCAGGGCAAGTACAAATTGAAACGTCACGAACGAGTTGAATTCTCCGCGAATCTCAAGGAACGATTTCGGAGATCCCTCACTTTTTCAAAAGCCCGGAAGTTCAAAGAGCAATCTTCGGAAATGGACAAGTCGAATTTAAAAAAATCAAAAATCAATTCAAATTAATCTTTAAATCGACATTTGAATAAAATATAAGTTCCGAAATTGTCGAATATATTCGGGAAACATTCAAATTTCGTCTAATTTTAATCCGAAATTGCTCAAAAAGATCTCAAATAAAACTTCAAATTGTATATTTTTTCAAATAAAAAGATCGGAAAAAGCGATATTTTGACCAAATAAAACCGAAGATTTGCGAATAAAACACCGAATTATGTGTTATCATTGATCGAATGTTGGTTGTTTAGAGCAATAATAGAGCATATACACACTACATATATCACAAGTAAGACACTCTATCAAAACAACAAACACACTATTAATTTGCGATCCTTAGGGATAAGAAATAAGAAATTAAGTGGAAAGATTTTGGAAAAATCCAGATTTTTCTCTTTTTTTTCTAATCTACGTGAGAGTAAAAGGGAAACCCCGGAGATCGATGGGCACCTCGATTTTCCGGGGTTTTTGTTAGGGGAGCGGGTTTGGGCTACTTTTCGTTTGTCCTCGACAAAAGCCAGTTTAATGCCTTCCCGAGTTTGCTGACGATTTTATCGTCCTTTGGTGTTGGTGTAATTCTCGCGATGGCTTGAGCAACTCCAAAAATGGCCAAGGCAAGGGTGAAACCGTGCTTAATTTGATCTGGAGAGATACTCATTGTTCTGTCCTTTCTGGTTTTATGGTGCTTTATTTTTATGGTTCGATGTTTAACGTTCCACATGTGCCACTCATTGTTCCGAGCGTTACCGTTCCAGCGCCAGAGGGATACGATGTGAAAGCTGTGAAATTGGCTACGCATTTGCAACCCGATGGCACTGGCGGTGCTCCGTTTTGGTCGCTTACTGCTGAAAATAAGAGTTTGATTGTTGCTCCATTTGAGAGCGTCCAAGATCCGTATCCACCGGCATCTTCAATCGTTGACCGTTCAATCATATGATTCCCTCCCGAGAGAACAATTGGAATGCTGTCTTCCCCAATAAAAGTACATCCTGTTGCCAGAAGGGTTGTACCTGAAAAATTAACACAATTCCCGGATCCGCTCGTATGTACTAAACAATTGGATATGCGGAAAGACCCTGTTGTTTGGGTGATTGCTGGCTGGCTTTGTGATGAAAATATCTTGAAATTTGAAATATCTCCATATGATCCCGCAATTGCATTTTGCCCGGCCGGTGCTTTAATTGTCGTTGGACAGTAGTAAGTTCCCGAGAAAATCGAGGAAACACTGTTCGAGAGTGCGTACACACTTACGTAATGTTTTAAAGTGACAGTCTCCTCATATACTCCCGGGAAAACCAGCACTTGGAAAATGTTAGAGATAGATTGTGTTGTAATGGAGTCGATTGCGCTCTGGATCGTTGAGAAAGCGAATCCCTCTTTTCCGACGAAGACCACGTTCCCAAGTCCGATTATTTTACCGTCAGAATTTGTCAGCACCTCAAGTCTTGATTGGAGATCTGAAAGGTTTCCCTGGGGCGCGTCTCCCAAGACCGTATTGAGACCTCTGAGTGCTGTGTGAATGTCGTTAATATGGTCTGCGTAGATTATTTGACCGAGGCCATCTGTTTTGTCTATGAGATTGCTGATTGGCGATGGGTAAGACATGATTGTTTCTCCTTTTTATTCTGTTCCATAACTTGCAATTCCGTAGCACGTCCATCCATATGCCGCGGATCCATAGCCGTCCGTGAAGTATGGACTTGAAAGTATTGTTGAAAACATTGATCGACGGCCGTAGCCATCTATCGTTTGAATTCTGTATGACCGGATCAGGTTTACATCAAAAGTGTAGCTGCATATTTCCGCTATACTTCCCATTTTTGCCGTCTGTATCATTTTCCACGAGTGCCTGCTTTTCTTTGAATATCCACACGATATTGAACGGAAAATCAAGGCCCTTGTTCCGTCAGGGACGGGGTGTTTTAAAAAAATAAAGTCTTTTCCTTCTTCTCTTGGTAGAACCGAAAACGAGGTTATCGTTGGAACCGACGAAACTTCCTGAGGGGGAAGCTCTATCAACGTGTGTTCGCCGTCGTAAGACATAGAATAACTTACATTGAGGGCCGTGAACGCTCGGAATCCAATTTTATACTTACCTGATAACGAGGCATACTTGTTCCATAATGCCTTTGTTGATTGTGGAAGCGTTGACCAGACGCCGGAATAGTAATTTGCGGCCAAAGTAAATTGCTTTTGCGTTTGGGTTCTGGTTTTTTTGGGTTGCGGTTTCCGAATCATTGAAGTGCGGCCATGTATCTGTTTGAACGAACTTCCGGCGAGGGAACCACTTATCCCAGAGACCAGACCAGAAAAAATGACTTTTGCCATTTGAAAACCTCTATGCTGTTTTTATTGATGTTGTGGTATAGGTATATCCAGATGTTTCCCCGTAGCAATTGACCGTCCTCCCACGAAATCGAATTTGTGTTTGCCATGCGAATTGAGATGCGTCTACGATTGCCGAGCCGACATCCGCGGATATTGTTGAGTGCAGCTTCCATTTTGGATAGTTCGTGTCTCGATATCCGGTGACCGGAGACGTAAAAATTTGCACATAGTAGTTTACGAATAATGGAGATGTCCACGATAATTCAAACCGATCCGAACCGGGACTATATGCCGACTCAAAATTTGCTGGCATGTATGGCGGATTCCGTAGAGGCGGGGCATCAAAAAGACGGGTGAGGGTTATATAGTTAGCTGACGAAATGACTTGGTTTAATGCCATAAACATTGAAAAGCCTGTTTTCGACGGTGAAACAAGCTGGGCGTAGTCCTTCCAGTTTGTTTTGTACGAGGGTGGGAGTTGGTCAAATGTGCCTGATAAATAACTCCACGATTGTCTCACTGAAACCTGCGCGGACGTTCTCGGCTGTGATGGCTTGGTACCTTTCCTGCGGACAATGATGCCTCGCCACATCGAAAAAACGTCTCCGTTGATTTTCCCGGTGATTCCGGTTATTAGCGATGACGGTATTATTTTAGCCATGATGACATCCCCCAGATATTCTGATACTGATCAGCGCCTGTGCCAAAAGAGCCATAAGACGCCACAAATGAAAAATCCTCAATACTGACTTTTATCACCCTTGAATGTTGATCATCAACTATTAAAAAATAATCACCGGAAATGCAAATGGTTTGAGGCTGAAAACTTTCAAATTCGTCTCCCGGAATTGATGTGACCTCGAAAATTGCCTCCAACGTCGAAAAATCATAACAGACAATTTTGCAATTGTAATAATCGGCGATTAAAAGGTATCCGTCGATGTATACCAAGCCTGTCGGGTTGACTACCTCGCCAAACGAAACCCCTGAGAGGTCGTATGATGCTTCAAACTCTAAATCTTCTGTAAAAACATCAATACCCGCTTCGAACCCTGGGTACGAACAGACGATTGAATTCCCGCAAACACATATCGCTGCATAGTCCGAAGAAAACGGCCATGAAACATTTGCGAGTTTTGCGCTCGTGACGAAGGAGAGGTCTGTTTTTGACATCTTAAAAATATCCTGAAACGTGGCGATGATAAAGATGTGTTCTCCAGAGGAATCAAGACCTTTGCAAAAAGACAATTGTTGGTCTACTGGCTTCCCGGAATTGTCATACGATGACAATATGTCGAAATTTCGAGGATCGAGCTTTAATATTTTATTCTGTACCATGTCTGACAAATAAAGGGAACTACCATCGCAATGTACCCCATAGACAAACTCGAACGCGAAGTTCTGCCACATATCCCCCAAAACGTTGGCTGCCGTTGAAAGGTCTGAAAGGTATACAATTTTTAATCTGCGATTTCCGACGTCCCCCATAAAAACAACGTCAATCGGCAGGGATCGAACTGGGCTATACGAGTACGGTCCTTGGGTGCCGTCTTCTAAGATGGCCCTGGCCCGATACATGACTTCCGTGCCGCTTGGATAATTATAATTATGGTTGTAAAATCCCGCATCGGATTGTACTGTTTTGAGCAGTCTCCAGTCAACCGAACTGCCGAAAACCTTCGTGACATAAACTTTAAGGAAGATGTTTGACGAGGAAGGAGACGTCCAACAAATATCTGTGGACGTCCCACCGCCTTCTTTTGTCCACAGGGAAACAACCGGGGGCGGTGTTTCCGGTGCGGTTGGCGGGGTGGTTGTGCAAACTAAAGATGATGTGCAAGCCGCCAAAATTGAGAGGTTTGTTGACATGAAGGCCGAATAGCCAGTAGAGTTTTGCTTGGATAGTGTTGCGAATGTTTTCCACATGCTTTTCGTTTCGGAAGAAAGGCTTCGCCAATATGACGCGACAACCGTCATCCTCGATCTGTGCTCGGCTTGAAGCTGGGAGTTCCTTTTCGGGTTTCTCGTTTTAGGGTAAAAGTGGGTTCCGGCTCGATTGGTGCGGAATGTCGTTCCCGACAGGCTCCCGGAGATCGAATTAACGAGGGAGCTTAAGACTATTTTCGCCATCTTTGCACCGCCATTTCTATTCGTTTTCGACGAAAGGACGAACGGTAGACAAAACCCTTCTAACCACGTCTTTAAGCCGGTGTGAATCCGGCAATATGGTGTTTACCTCTCCGAAATGGAAAAGTGCTTCCTTGAGCGCAAGCAATCCCAACTGAACCCGAGGGTGGAAATACTGGGGGTCGATTGAAGCGGCGCGGGCGAGATAGTCCTTTGCTTCAATCGGCTTCCCCACTGACAAGAGGCATAACGCAAAATTAAAATTGGCCATTGGGTCGTGTGGATGTTTTTTGACTGCTTTTTTGCAAAGGGCTGAATATGCCAGTTCTGACGCTTCCTCACTTTTCCAGGGAAGGGCGTATCCGAAGTGGATAACATTGAAGGGCATTTGGCAAATCTTTTTGTCGTTACCTTTGAGAGATATGTCAAGGTTCTCGTGTACCTGTCCTCTGAAGATCATGTCCGGCTTTCGGCGGAACAGACGAATGGTATCCGTAAAATTGCTTGGTTTGTTTTTGTGTAAATTCTCAACCGTAAATAAATATGCGTCACACGCCACATCGACAAACTTTTGGAGATTTGCCAGAAAATCCGGGTGATATGCTTCGTCTGGGTCTGCGTATAAAATCCAGTCTCCAAATGATTTTTCGAGCATTTGGTTTCGTATCTCTGAAAAATCGTTTTTGAATGGAATATTGTCGATTACCGCATTAAACGCTTTTGCCGTAAAACGAAAACGGTCTTCCTCGCCAGTGAGATTTATAATGATTTCGTCTACAGATGTATAAATTTGGTCTAATAGCTGGTAGGCCTCAAAAAATTCATTGTATACGATCATGTTAAACGATATGCTTTGGCTCCCCATGTATTTGTGTAGAGATACGTCTTGAGAAATCAAATGAGAGTAGTCCGTTGAGCCGATAAGGTCTTCTCGTGGGTTTGAATCGAGCTTTGAATAATATTCGAATTTGTTTGATCTTACGTTTTCGTCCAAATATCCCCAATGTAAAATTTTGATTCCCGCAAATCGAGTACCTTCTTCTGTAGGCCCCGGGCAATGACCAACATGCAAACCTTCCGGGTGGTTCGAATGTAGACGTTGATCCGGGAAAACCTTGAAGAGCCGTGGCCCGATCATTTGGCCAAAAATTCCATCAATTCTATACGTAAATGGACTGTTCCAAAAATTGGCGAACGGGAATGCAATGAATTTAACCATGGGGTTGGGGTGTGAAATTAACCGGTGCATGTAAGCATAGGTTGCTTTTGATTCCAGACACTCGTCGCCGTCAAGAGACAATATCCAATCTGGTTCCAACTTCATAGCTGCCTCAATAGCCGCGTTTCTCCGAACCATCTCGTTATCTTCTTTCGGATGTTTAAAAATGGAACATTTCGGTTCATTAAGCAGGAATTCGAGATGTTCAGGCAAACTTACTCCGTCCAATGAAATAGAGACGGCATCAGAATAGCCTAACGCCTGCATTACCGACTGTTTGAATCTCGGCGGGAAACTGTTAACTGAAAACGACGTGACCAGACGTCTTTGTTTTGTCGTGTGGTGTTTTTTAAGGAAAATTTCGAAGTTTGATGTGCCACCTCTCAAATTTTGGAATTGAGGCTTATTGATCGTTGTGCTCCCGAGATGATAAACAAAACTGTCATAGGCAATAACGTTCCGATAACCTAAGCTGTCCATGCGGACACAAAGATCGTTGTCTTCAAATCCACCTAACCCGTAGTCATCATCAAAGTGACCAACATCTTCCCACGCCTGCATTGACATGAACATGCAAAAACCGGAGACGAAATCGGCCAAATCGTATCTGCCAACATTGTTGTTTGTAAAATCTGCTGATTGAGCAATGTAATTGTCTTTTGCAATGTCTCTTGTGAATAAAGATTGTTTTCCGGCCGCAAAATTGGAGGCTGGCCCAACAATACCGACGCGCTTTATACCCAAGCTCTGCGGGGCATTTTCCCAGCAGTTAAAAAGGCGCTCGGCCCAATGTGGTGTTACGAGCGTGTCATCGTTCAGAAAACAAATAAACTCTCCGTCGGAACGGGCGGCGCCTAGGTTGCATGCGGCGGAAAACCCCAAATTAGTTGCGGATTGGGTGACGTGAAGGTTGTCGCGAAATTTTGCTAAGTTGAAAAAAAATGGAACGGTCGCGTCCGTACAACCATTTGCGACAATAATTATCTCGTAATCGAGAGTGTGTTTTAATATGGATTCGACGCAGTCGTGAAGTATTTTGAAATTATTATGAGTCGGGATAACGATTGATAGTTTCATTGTGTGCCCCCAATGATAAAAGTGATAAGAAAAATTAAGAGGTTACTTCGATAGAATGTGTATATGGGGTCGTGCGGCCCCAACTATCGATTGACCTTGTTTTGTAATACATCACCGTGCCCTCTGGATATTCGTGGGTGTGAACTATTTGCCCCACATCAGACCGGACAGTCTTTAAAAACATCCAGTGTTGGTTAAAATGATCCGAATAATTCCAAATTAAATTATAAAAAAGTTGTACCCAATTTGAATCGTTTTGAGGGTGTTGCCATGAAATTACATTTGTTGTTGAGGAAGTATGGGACACCTGAAAACCATAGGGTGCCGTTGGTGTTGATGGTGTTTGAGGTGGAAACGTCCTAATTGTGAGATCCGCGTGGTCGGCGGCTAAAAGTGTGAGATTTATTTTGCGGAATGCGGTTATGCCTGTTTTGCAGTTACCCGTGACACTCGCATATCTACGCCAAAGCATTTTATCGAACTGGGTGAAATAGTTCCAAACAAAGGTGAGATACGAAAAATTTGATTTTGTAAACTGCTGGCGAGGAGTATTGGGGTCATAACTTTTTGGCACGTACTTGCGGATATAGTGAACGCCTCTTTGATACGAGTAAATGTCATCTCCGAGGCGTCCACGAATATCAGAAACGAGAGCACTAAATACGACTTTTGCCATTATATCACCTTTTCATACCTTTGTTATAAATTATTCTGTTGTCATAATGCTCGACGTTGCTGTTGATGGCGACATTCTGCCATAGGAATCCATGACACGCGCCCGATACCGCATGACGGTCCCGACGGGGAAGGAATGCGTATGGTTGACGGAAGCCGCACTTGCGGATCCGCCAGCGGCAAACGTCCAGCGGGGACTTGCAGAGTCATCGCGACCTGTCAAAAAGCTGTATTCCACGATGACGTAATCGGCGGCGGTGACAGGAGTAGTCCACGAAATCGCGTTTGTGGTCGAATTGGTTACAGCCAAAGAAAGGCCGTAAATGGATTCGGGGGTGCTGGGAGAAGGAGGGGGGGTTGAAAGCTCACTGCCATACCCCAAATACCGCACAAGGGCGGAATTCTGTTTGATATAGGCGTTCATTCCGCTCATTGGCTTGGTGAGGAGGGACGCGAACCGGTTCCAGAGTGACTTTGTGTCGGAAGAGAGGGAATACCATTGGCCGGAAAGGTTGTTCATGATACCGCGGACAAGTTGCTGACTTTCGGATCGTGGCTGCCGAGGCCGAGCGGTTCGTTTCAAGATGTTCACACCCTTCCATGAAGAAGCCGTTGATCCGTTGAGTTTTCCGCTCATACTTTCTACGAGCGCAGAGAATTTTACTTTTGCCATGATCGTGTTTCCTTTCGGTTGGTTAAACCATGTTTACAATGAACGGCTTATTGCCGTGCAACTCTTTGTGATGTTTTTCGCACAAAATCCTGTAATTCTTTGGATCTTCGAATGTCTGTTGATCATACATGAGGAAATGAATGACCAAATTGCTATGACATTCGCACCCCGGAACGCTGCAACTATAAAAATTATCGAAGGCATGCTTTTCCAGCTTTCTCCGAAGTTTCCGGTGTATTGTCTTGTAAGTCGAACTGCTGATCCTCTGTGAACGTATCAAGGTGTGTCCTCCTTGAGTTTTCCACTATGCCGGGAAATGCCATTGACAACACGTCAAGTATAACCTGTGTCCTTTCGTCAACACGGTTTACGATGGTTATTGTGTCTTCTTTTGCGGAATCGAGAGCCTTGACTTTTTCCCGTAGTGGTTTTGAAAAGGATATGTCGTAAACGTATATTGATGTAATAACGAAGAAGCAAGCAGCGAAGCCGCATGTTTTTGCAGAGACGAAGAAATCCCGAATTGAAATCATGACAAACCTCCGCTACAGAATGTGATGTCATTTACGAGAAAGTATGTATTTTGATGGGAAAAATCAATAAAAAAAACAACTATCCGGGCGAGCCGCGATATTTGGGATTAACAATATGGTTTTCATCTGATAACCCGGAAAGGGCAACCCTGTAAGAAGATTGTTTGTAATTCCAAACCGCGACTTTCTTTACGATTTCGCGACAACCGCAATGAGGGCAGAAAATTTTATCGAGATCGTCTTCGGTCTCTAAATCGTCGGCTAAAAGCATGGCCTGTTTTAATTCATCGTTCCTGTACAGGCGTCCGACAAAACCCCTGAAACGCAAACCCTTCATCCAGTTGACAAGCTGTTCGAACTCGTTGTCTGGAAGTTCTGCAAGTCCTTTTGAAACATACTTTAAAACCTCTGCGTAATTGCCATCAAAAACACGCATATCCGTTACACGTCCCGCTCCCGATGTTGCAACCGACCAGGCATTTGTGACGCGGCTTGCTATTGAAAGATCCACCTTCTCGATACCGTCCCGGTCATAATAAGTTGGCAGCTTGTTATCCGTAAAAAAAAGTATGTGAAAGTGCACGTGCCACATGTGCGAACCAGAACCAACTTTCACCTCCATTGTCCAATACGAACCAACATGGCCAATTGATTTGAGTATTGAGGATCTGAAAAAATATTTGCGCCAAAGGGAAAGATTTTTCCTGTCTGGTAGTTTTGGTGTGTTTTCAAGTGTCAATGTTAAAAGGTGGGGGTATAATTTGTGTTCGTGAGCGTATTTTGAAAGGCCGCCGCCAATGTGTTTGATGTCTTTTATTGAGCGTCTCTTTGCGCAAGCAGGGCATAGTCTGTGCCCACAATATCGTACCGATGAAATCCGGGAACTGTAGTGATGCGAACAATTTGTCTCATACCAAAAAACGCGGTGACCGCAATCGCGAATTCTATCTCGGAGAGCCGGATCTATAGTTCGGAACCGATCTGCGAAATTGACAACTGCCTGACGAAGACCATTCCGACGAGAAAGAGATTTTGGAGCAAAGAACGGGGAAGAAGTATCGTTCTGTTTTGAGAGCAATTTTCTATCAAAAATAGGCTCAAAGTGTCCACTTGTTTGTATAGTATCAAGATAGTAGAAAGAACGCGACGAAAATGGGTCGAAAAAACTGCCACCGTTCAAAGAAAAAAGATCCGGCACTTGGTACAAATCCTTGCCTGTGGAGATTTTGGATTTGCTCACCCGACCGTGGCCGGGGCGTTTGCGCTCTTGCGCCAAATCAAAATTGATGTGATGTTCATTTTGATGCCGTGTTTTTGTTTTAAAAAAAACAGCTTGACAAATGGATGGGTTTTTGTTATTTTGGGCCGTCACCTTTATACAACCTTTCTTTGAGGAAGCCGTGTCCGGTAGAAGGACACGGCTTTTTTTATTGCACGGATGAAAAAATATGCAAGGGATCAATTAAAAGCAAGAGAAACTTTTAGTTCTCTCTGTTTCTTATCCAACCGTAAACAAATTTTTCATCCTTTAAACACCCCCCACAATATTGGCTGTTGGTGAATAAACTGGAAAAGTACGACAGCGACTAATCCACACAAAAGGTCATAAACCGATAATCCCCGGCGATCAAAATATTTGGTGATCCGGGCGTTACGGTAAAAAGACCAGTCTGACAAATGGTGAACAAATTCGTCGGCGAGTTCCCACAGGACAAATGCTGCCATTGCAAAAGCAGGATCGATTTCACAGAGGAAATACACGCCAAAAAGATGGAACCCCGTCCATGAGTCTGGTTTTATTGATAATGTCATCGCGACACCTCCTCGCAAGAATTCATTTGATATTTAGGCATGGGTTTGCCGAGGCATGTGTAAAACGCCTCCAGTTTGGAACGAAGCTGAACTTGGGAGATTGCTAAATATGGATCTTCGCCAACAGAGGCTCGTGGGGCGTCTATGATGTGGCGAAAAGCCGATTCTGTTTTTTGAATCAACGATCTCAATGCGGACTCCGAAATCATTAAAAACCTCCTAATCTTTTAAGGTTTGGTTTTATGTGGACGTTTGTGAAGGATTTTAACTCATATATCAGTGCTCGTATTTTGGATTCTTCTGGTTCAGGGAGAGAACATCGTTTCGAGTCTGCGCCGATATTGACCTGTGAACAACCGGAAAATGCAATTAGGTCTACAAGCGACGGGAGGTCGAAATCCAAAATCGGTTCGATTGTGACCATTGTTTCGAACTTGGTCGAAAGTTCGTGCATGGCACTGGCTCTGGTTTCGATGGAAGGGGAGTTTTTGTAGATGTTGGGATATTCCCGGTTCGACTCTATGGTCGTACAAAGAATTGGATCTTTCATCTCGTGGAAATAATCGAAATATTCAAAGAAACGATCCGGGTTTTTGCTCTGAAAGAAATAGCGGTTGTTGAAATGATAAAGATATTCCAGGGATCGAGTAATCCATGACGTTGCTACGGAATAGGCAAAGCAGTCGAAAGAAGATCCCCAGAAGATGAATAGGCCTTCCGGGAGGGATGTGCGGAATTCTGAAAGATCGAGGCGGGGCGTTCCCAACGGACCGAACCGGGAAACATAGCAGTATGTGCACCCGTGCGGACATTTCCCTTTGATTGTGTTTCCCGTGTGGGTGATAAAATTGTACATGTTTCCTTTTTGTTTATTGAGGCGCATAAAACACTTCCTTTCGTAGGCATGGCTGTAATTATGGTTGGGTTTGATTCCATTTGAAATTCGTTCTTTGTGGTTTTGGGACGAACAAACGGTGGTCTTTGAAGTCGTGGTAATTGAATTCAAATGGGTTGGCAATAAGGCGCTTTTGCCGTGTTGCCCAATGCGCGTATTTTACGGTTGATATTGGACCCTGAATTTCTCCGTACTTGCGGAGTTCTGATTTTTCCTCTGCCCAGTTTATGCGTTCTTGTGATGCGATGATTTCTTCAACGGGCCTAAAAATCATAACAACAGCATCATCCTTTCCAGCAATATTTTCTATGCAGTAACAAAGGCCTGGGCAATGTATTACGGCAAATTCCATCGTTCCTAATATACGATTAAGAGCGTTTGCATTGTCGATATTAAAAACGGTTTCATCGACGTGCGGAATTCCGAGGTCATATGCGATGGCTTTCGAAATAAACCGCGTCCAAGATCTTTGTGGCCCTGTCACGAAAATGTGGC
>Ga0265297_10006388_pt1 | contig 17165 bp, 23 predicted proteins | sample Munlanlwell13791_FD_192502 | JGI IMG/M metagenome (GOLD analysis project Ga0265297, IMG submission 192502) | Leachate microbial communities from a municipal landfill in Southern Ontario, Canada - Leachate well 137-91 | ecosystem: Engineered > Solid waste > Landfill > Unclassified | place...
TTGGGTAAATTCCGACGTCGATTATTTTTGTTTCTTTTTGTTTGAAATTAACTTTTTCTTTTGGGAAATTATCTGAACCAAAAAAATTGTAAAAAAGTATGTTGTCTTCTGTTCCGAGATTTGTTACCTTTAATTTAAAAATCGCAGGAACATTTGCATCTACTATCATTACTTCGTTATCTGATTGTTTTTCTACTTGAACATTTGTCGCAGAAATTAAAGGAAATATTAACAATAAAACTATCACCAAATGAAATATTTTTTTCATAGTTAAAACATAGAAATCTTATATATAAATATTTCTAAAAATATAGTAAATTATTTTTTCCCTTCTAAATCAAGATACGCTTTTGCTTGTGCGAGGAACTCGTCGCAATCCTTCATTACTTTTTCTTCGTATTGACTTACTCTTGAAGGAATCACCGTTTTTTCATAAACTCCTCTTAAAAATTTTTGAATTGCTGATTTTTCGAATCTTCCTTCATAATCTTTTACTAAAGTTCCTTTGATTGAAACTTCTACACTTCCTTTGTTTGTTTTTATTTTTCTGTTTCCGTCTGTAACTTCAATATTTGTTAACCCAATAATTCTAAATACAACTTTTACTTCCATTTTAAAATAATCTGTCATTTTTCTTGAACCACTCCATTCCACGTCGATGTTTTTTGAATCACCACTTAATTTTTCTGCATATTTTTCTTCAATTAAACTATCTCCGAGTCCTGTTTCGTCTCGTAACCATTCAAAACAAAATTTGTAGAAATCTCCAAAACTAAATATTCCATTGTATTTTATCTTACTTGAAAATAACTTATCTTTTTCCGCCATAAATATAATTAAGAAATCTAATTTAAATATTTAACTAAATTAGATAGAATTCATACAAACTTCACAAACTAAAATTCCGTGGTGTTTAAATAAAATTCCGTGGTTACCACATTCTTCACAAATTCCTTCTCGTCGTTTTTCTGCTTCTTTTATTCTTTTTAGTTTTTCAGATTCTTGTCTTATTTTTGAAAATTCTTCTATTTCTGGATAAACTTCTGGATTAAAATTTAAAATGTCTTTTGCGGTAATGATTCCAATTATTTTATTATCTTTAATTACAGGCAATCTTTCAAATTTTGTTTTTTTCATTTTTTCTATTGCTGAAGTTAATGTTGATTCTGGTTTTATTGTTGCGATTTTTTTTGGGGAGATTTCAATTGCTTTAACGTTTTTTAGGTTTCCTGCAGATTTTTTTGTTAGAGCCCATAGAATGTCGCCTTGAGAAATAAATCCTATAAGTTTTTTCTTTTCTGCAAGTAATAAACTACTTACTTTCTTTTTCACCATTTTTTTTGCGCATTCAAGAAGATTTGCGTCTGGAGAAATTGTTACAGGGTCGCGTGTCATTACATCAGTAACTATCACATTTTCCATAAAAAAGTTAGTTTTGTTTTACTTATAAATTTTCTTTAGTATTCCTAAATTAAAACAAATCGCAACAAGTCTTATAAAGGACAATCCTAAATAGTTTTATGAGGTTATCTTATACTGAGATGTTTCTAAATGAGAAAGATAAAGATTCTAGAGGGAATTGGGTAGAATATCAAAAAGAGTGTACAAGGGAAATTGATGAAATTATTTCTAAAAATTTAGTAATGTTTGAAGATTTTAATATTGGAGAAAAGATTAGGTTATATTCTCCTTTGAAAGAATTAAGTAAAATAAAATTTGATGAAAATGATGAACCACATAGAATAAGAGAGATTTTTAAAATGTCTAATAAATGTTATGGTCTTGAAATGTGTAATCTTTTTTGGAATGATTCTTTTACTATTTATAATAAAAATGAAAGAGATAATACTTTGAGAATTTCTAAGAAACCAAAAAATGTTCTTGATTTATTTCCTGCGTGGGTTGATTTTAGGTATTTTGAAAATTAATTCTTCTTCTAATCACAACAATCTTTAAATATAAAATTAGAGATTTTATCTTATGAGTGATAAACCAATTACATTAATGCCTGAAGATATTCAAAGAATTATGGGAAAAGACGCGCAGAGAAACAATATTCTTGCTGCTCGAATGGTTTCTGAAATGGTTAAGACGACTTTGGGGCCGAAAGGAATGGACAAGATGTTGGTTTCGCCGATGAATGAAATTATTGTTACGAACGACGGGGTTACGATTCTTGATGAAATGCAAATTGAACATCCTGCTGCGAAGATGATGGTTAATATTGCGAAGACGCAAGATTCTGAAGTTGGCGACGGCACGACGAGTGTTGTTATGATTGCTGGGAAACTTTTAGAAAATGCAGAAGTGCTTTTAGATAAGAAAATTCATCCAACTGTAATTGTGAAGGGATATAGAATTGCTGCAGAAAAATGTAAAGAAATTTTAGATGAAGTTGCTCTGAGAATTAGCGATGGTGATGAAGAAGTTTTAAAACAAGTTGCAATGACTGCGATGACTGGGAAATCTGCTGAAAGTTCAAAGGAGAAATTTGCTGAGATAATTGTGAAAGCAGTTAAACAAATTCAGGATAATGGAAAAGTAGATTTGACAAATATTAAAATTGAAAAATCAAAAGGCGAGGGAATTTCTGATACTGAATTAATCTCTGGAATTGTTCTTGATAAAGAAAAAGTTTCTCTTGATATGCCAAATTCTATTCCAAATGCGAAGATTGTTTTGATTGATTTTCCTCTTGAGTTGAAGAATCCGGATATTGAAACAAAAATTTCTATTTCAAATCCTGAGCAGTTACAGGGATTTTTGAATCAAGAAGAAAGATGGATTAAAGAAATGATTGGGAAAGTTAAGGAAACTGGTGCGAATGTTGTTTTTTGTCAGAAGGGAATTGATGATTTTGCGCAATATTTACTTTCTAAATCGGGGATTTATGCTTGTAGAAGAGTTGCTCGTTCTGATATGGAAAAACTTGCGAAAGCGACTGGCGGGAAAATTGTAAGTCAGATTAATGAACTTTCTTCATTAGAACTTGGAAGTGCTGAACTTGTTGAAGAAGTTAAACACGGGAATGATTCTTTTACTTATATTCGCGATTGTAAAAATCCGAAAGCAGTTACGATTTTAATTCATGGTGGAACAGAACATGTTATTGATGAAATTGAAAGAGCTTTTAGGGATGGACTTGGTGTTGTCTCGTCTTCGCTGAAAACAAAATTAATTGTTCCTGGTGGCGGAGCGATTGAGATTGAACTTGCAAGAAGATTAAGAATTTTTGGGCAATCTTTGAGTGGAAGAGAACAACTTGCAGTTGAGCAATTTGCTTCTGCTCTGGAATTTATTCCTACAACTTTAGCAGAAAATGCTGGAATGGATCCAATAGATATTCTTACAGAACTTAAATCTAGACATGAATCTGGAGAGAAAAATGCTGGTTTGAATTTATTTACAAATAAAATTGAAAATGTTTTGGATGCAAGGATTATTGAACCTTATAAAATTAAGACGCAGGCAATAAGTTCTGCGACAGAAGTTGCAAATATGATCTTAAGAATTGATGATGTAATTGCTTCAAGTGGGAATAAGCCAGGAAGAAAAATTCATCCCGAGATGAATGAAGAATTTTAATTTCTTAACAATCTTTGGACTTCCTTTTCATTAAAAGAAATCCCTTGAGCTTCTAATGCGTTAAGATATGCAGCGACTACGTCGGGTGTTCCACTAATTCGCAAATCTTGTTTTGATAGGTTAGGTTGAACACTCCCCATTTGATAATTTGTCTTAATATCTTTTTGAGAATTATATTTGCCTATCATTTTAATAATAAGGAGAATTTTGATTTTGAGTTGGAGTGTAATTTTGTTTAACTGGTTTTTTTACGGGTTTTAATTTCCTGTATAAAATTAAAGATACGAGGATTATTCCTAAACTTGCTGTTGAGATTATTAGGTAATACAAGAAATTTAATTCTTTGTATGAATTTCCTTTTACATTTGAAGTTGTGCTAGGAATTGCGAAATTTCCAGAAGATTCTTTGTTTGTTGATTTTGAATCTACAACTTTTGTTGTTGAACTTCCGCCACCGCCACCTTGAGATTTCCTTTTCTTTTTGTATTCAAAAATTATTGAAGTTGAGTTTTCATTTCCTGAACTGTCGTTTGCATAAATAATTAATTCATTTTCTCCAGATTCTGCGTCTATTTCGAAATTATTAATTCCGTTTTCACAAGCGAAAGTTCTTTCATTTCCGTTTAATTCATACCAACAATTTTGTAAATCTAATTCTGTTATTCTTACTTGAACTTCTATTTCATCATTTGAATATGTTTTATTTACAGGTGTGACAATTTCTATTAGTGGTGCTGTTGTGTCTTCGATGATTATTGTTCTTGTTGCATTTACAGAATTTCCTGCTGAATCTGAAACTGTGTAATTAACTTGGTAAGTTCCTAAAACAGATGTGTTTACATCTGATGAAATAATTATTTCAGAAGTTAAATTTCCGTCTCTGTCGTCTGTTGCTGTTGCTCCTAATTCTGTATATTCTTCGCCTAATTCTAAAGTTATTGGAGAGTTTCCGTTTAATGTGATTGTTGGTGCTGTTGTGTCAGATGTTGTTACATCATTTACTGTTATCCTTATTTGTTCAGAATCTGTTGTTTTTCCATCGGAAACTGTGAATAGTATGAAATAAGAACCAATTTGTGAAGATGTTGGTGTCCATGAAAATGTTTTTGTGTCTGTGTTAAATGATGCTCCTGTTGGAAGTCCACTTGGAACTCCATCTATAATACCTGAAGCTGCGAAGGATAATGAATCACCACTATCTTTATCTGTTGCTGAAATTGTAAATTCTAATAATTCATTTTCGTTAACAACTTTATTACCTATTGAATCAAGAACTGGTGCGTTATTTGAAGTACTTCCTCCGCCAGAAGATGAAGAAGTTACTGTAAGTGTTAACGTTGCGGGCATAGATTGTCCAGCATTATCCCATCCATTTATTTAAATTTTATATGTACATGTACCTGAATTACATGAATACATAGAAGGAGTTATTTTATATACAGAACTTCCACTATACCATCCCCCCGAATAGATTATGGTTGGATTTGAAAGAGGTTCATTATTGAAACTTATCTCCATTTTTATTATGTTTGCCTTACTATAAAAACCCGCTTCAAATTGGATAGATTGTCCAGCCGTAATTTCTGCGTTTTCGCATAAATTTCCTGAATTACAAGGCAAGAAAGTTCCTTCTACATTAATTGCACTTACAGTTGATAATAAAAATATAAGAAATAGTGAAGTAAGTAAAAAGTTTAATGCTTTCATTTTAATTACCTCTCTTTATTTTGTAACTTAAACCTAATCCAAAAGACATGTTTTCGTCTGATGAAAGCGGAAAAAATACTCTTGCTCCGATTCCAACTTCTTTTATTTTTAATTCAAGTCCTGCATTGAAATAAGGTACAATCTTAGATTCTGATTTTGAGTAAGAATTTGGTTTTATTATTTTTCCATCTTTCATAAAGTTTTCAATAGTATCAATTGTGGATTTGTGAAAATTAGCTCCTCCCCCTGCGATAACTGGGCCAAATTGGAGTTCTCCCCCAATTCCGTTAAATGTTCTTTCTGACTCGTCTTCGCTTCCTTCACCATATATCCCACTCGCAAATTTTGGAGTTGTATTGTGTGAAAGATTTCTATCTGAACTCCATCCTTGTCTTGCAATAACTGAAGCAGAAAGATTTTTTGTAAAACCATACTTCAATCCCCCCATAATATCAAAAGAATCTTTTGAAAAATTAGCTCCACCAGTAATACTTAATGAATTTTCTAATTTTATTTTTTCTTTTGGAAGTGTTGGTTCTTGACTTACTTTTTTTTCTAATAATTTTGCTTCTTCGATTTTTTTGTCGAATCCGTAATATTTGTTTAATTCTTCTGGTGTTACATCTCCGTCGCCGTTAGCATCTGCGTCATCTAATCCTGTAACTCCCCAAGTTTTTCCTGTTAAGTTTTTTGAAGAATATTGTGAACTGTTTTCTATATTTTGTAAAAATTTTCTTTGTTCAGAATTTGCTTTTTCGTTGAATTTGTCGCTCATGTAAATTAATTTTCCGTCTTTGATTGCTCCTTGTTCTGCATCTCCGAATTTTCCGTCTCCGTCAACATCCCAGAACCATCTTTGTGCAAATTTTACATTTGGTTTATCTATTTGATAAGCTGTTCCATCACTTAAAAAATTGTAAAAGAATAATTTTCCGTTGTTTTCTTTTTCATTTCTTTGACTTTCATATGAAAAAGGTAATGCGATTGTTGCAATCACTTCATTTTCTTGTTTTGCAGGTTTTACTGCTTTTTCTATTCCACCTTCTGCGAAAGCATTTGCGCCTGCAAATATTGCAGCTCCTAATGCAATTGTTTTTAACAATTTATTTGTCATTACTTTTCAATTAAAACATACTTTATAAATATTTCGTTTTTGTTACTATCTACGAGTGGGTTCTTTATGTAAGTGTTGCATACATCACGCAAGCAATTATTATAATAGAAGAAATTATATTTCTCCAATTTAATTTTTCTTTCAAGAATTTATTTGCTAATATGTAAACAACCATTGGTCCGAGCATAATTAACAGCGTCGTGAAAACGACGCCATAATGTAAATATCCAAAATAAACTGCGACTCTGTAAATTACCCAAACTACTCCTGTGGCAATTATTGCAGAAGATGTTTTTTTGTCTACTTTTTGTAATCGTGGATGAAATACAATTAAACTAAATAGGAAAATTGAGAAACATCTTAAAAAGTAAAAAGTTATTGGAGAGTAATAATCTAAAATTAATCTTGATAAAATTAATTCAAGTCCGAAGAAAAAACTTCCGAAAATTGCGGCGATAAAATATTTGTTCATTTCTAAGTGTTCTTTTTTTAGAAAAGGGAAAATCAAAGCGAAAGATGCGATTATTGCTGGAATTAATATTTTTAGATTTTGTTCGTAAAATCCTTGGATAAAAAAACTAAAAACTAATGCGAGTAAAATTGTGAACATCGGTTCAAGAATTCTTGCTGGTTCTAGATTTGTAACTTTTTCTCCTTTGAGTGAATAAAAAACAAAAAGATTTGCGGCTATTGAAGTTGCTATTATTGAGAAGAATATTAAGATATTTTTTAATTCAAATGCAGAGTTGTCTAATTTCCAAAAGAAAAATAAAAGGGGAATTGAAATTAAACTTATGATGAAAAAACTTGCTGTTTGGTAGAATTTTATTCCAATTTTTCTTTTTTTTAAAATAAATCTTTCTAAGACAGTTCCGATTCCTAATGCAAGTGCTCCTAAAATTGGAATTATTTGTATCATCTCTTTTTATTTTCTTTTTTTTTGGAATGCAAATGCGCCACCCGAGAGTCGAACTCGGCTCACCTCGTTTTTGCTTGCAAAACTTCCTTGGTCGCGGGGACTGTGAAGAACCCGCTGGAGGTTCTCATTGGCAACGAGATATTCTACCGATAAACTAGCGGCGCTTGTATTAATAATGAAATCTTCATTTAAAAAAATTAGCATAATTTTTTTCTAAAGTTTTTTCTACTTCTTTTAAAGAAATCTTTTTAATTTCAGAAATTTTTTTGTAAGATTCAATTACATTTTCTGGTTCGTTTGGAAATTCTTTGTCTGGATGAAGGTAAGGAGAATCTGTTTCACAAAGTAAATTTTTTATTGGAGCGATTTCAATAACTTTTTGAAAATGTTGTGAATTCTTCACGCTCGTTGGAATTGTTAAAATCCAATTATTTTCTAAAATTTTTTTCACAAGTTTGAAATTTCCTGAAAAGCAGTGCATAACAATTTTTTTATAATTAAATTTTTCAAGAAAATTAATGCATTCTTCTTCTGCTTTCCTTGAATGAATTATTACAGGTTTGTTTAATTCTCTTGCGAGATTGACAAATTTAGATAAATTTTCTTTTTGTTTTTCTAAAGTTTCTGGAAAATTTTCTTTTAAATCTAAACCAATTTCTCCGATTGCAACAATTTTGTTTTTATTCTTTTTATAAAATCAATTTCAGAATCTATTTCTTTTTCTGAAAGTTTTAATGTTTCTGTGGGATAAATACCTAAACAAATTTCAATTTCGGGATTTTGTTTTTTTAATTCAAGAATTTTTCTGTTTGATTTAATATCAATTCCTGCAGTTAAAATTTTTATATTTTTTTCTTTCGCATTCTGGATTGCTTGTCTGTAATTTTTCAATAAATCCATATGAGAATGAGCATCTATAAACATCTTAATAATGGTCCATAGAGGAATCGGACCTCTGCTTCCTCGGTGTAAACGAGGTGTTCTACCATTAGACTAATGGACCTTAATAATTACAGAAATTAATTGTTTATAAGATTTGTTATCATAAAATAAAGTTATTTGTAATAAATTGTGAGAATAAGAAAATTACATAGAATATTATTAATAGAATTCCTTCTCTTTTATTTATTGAACTTTCTGTGCGCATGAAAACTATTACAAAAATTCCTGACAAGAACATTGCAATGCTCATTGTTAGGAAATTAATTTTATTGTATGCGAAAGGGCAAATCATTGCGACAGTTCCTAATATAATTGTTGCATCTGTGATTACTGTTCCTAGAATATCTCCTAATGCAAGTTCGTCTTTGTTACTTTTTACTGCTTTAATTGAGAAGATTAATTCTGGTAAACAAGTTCCTAATGCTAAAATTGTTACTCCAATTATAAATGTGGGGACTTTCGCGTCGTGAGCAAAATTTGTTGCAAATTTAACTGTTAATAATGCACCGCCAACAAGGATTGCTAAACTTATTACTAGTAGAATTAAACTTTTGGCAAAAGGATGTTTTTTTACACCATTGAATTTTTTTCTAAATCTTACACTTTGTGAATATATTTTATAGTAGAACATTCCTCCAATAAGAAAAAGAATTAATCCGTCTGGACGTGAAAAATAACCATCTAAACCGAGGACGATTGGAAAGATGAGTAATAATAAATAAAAGAAATTATCTTCAATTAATTTACTTTTGACTTTAATTCCACCTGATGCAAAAAGGGTTACGATTCCAAGAACTAAAGTTAAATCCATAACTTTTGCACCTAGAAGTGTTCCTAAACCTAATTCTGGTTGTTGATTAAATGCAGAAATAATTGCAATTGTTGCTTCTGGTAAAACAGAAATAAATGCGATAATAAAAAAACTCACGACGAATTCTGGAAAGTGAAGTGCTTTTGCAAGTCGCGATGAAAATTTTATTGAGAAATCTGCACTTTTAATTACTATGAATAAAAATACTAAAGATAAGATTAAATTTATCACCATATTAAGTGTTGGGAAATTATTTTTTTAAAGTTTCTGTTTCGCAACGTTTATATATTTGTAAAATTTTTTCTTTGAATGGAAAAAAAGAAACAGGAAAATAATGATATTCCTGAAATGGATTTAGATAATAAATATTCTAATAAAAAAAATTTAATGCCTGAAACTCTTCCGAAAAAAGATGTTGATAAAAGTAAGAAAGAATTTGACAAGATTAAGAATTTTATTTTGAAAAAATTTTCGTTTACACAGGTTATTGGGATTTTGCCTCCAGCGTCGATAAAACTTTTTATTGAAGAAGAGGAAGTTCCTAAAGAGACAGAAAAATATGTTCATCTTTTTATTGTTATTCCTGAAGATAAATTGAAAGAAATTCCGAAAATTAAATCTGAAATTGTTAAACAACTTGAGGGTTTGGAGCAAAAAATTTGGTTGCATTTGAAAACGCCTGTGGATTTGTGGGAACTTTGTATTGACAGTAAATTTGAACTTGCACAAGCAGTTGCGATGTCTTATCCTTTGCACGACACAGGAATTCTTGGCGCTTTGCGAGTTGCAGAAATTCATAAGTCATTAGTTTTGCAGAAGTTTGAGAAATATGTTGTTAGTTATGTAATTGGTGGAAGTTTAGTTCGGGGCGAAGCTGTTCCTACTTCTGATGTTGATGTTTTTGTAATTATTAATGATACTGATGTTAAGAAAATGCCTCGTTTGGAATTAAAAGAAAGATTGCGTTCAATTATTTATCAATATGTTGCTGAAGCTTCGGCGATTGCAGGTGTTAAGAATAAACTTTCTCCGCAGATTTATTTGCTTACTGATTTTTGGGAAAGTGTTAAGGACGCGCATCCTGTAATTTTTACTTTTATTCGAGACGGAATTCCTATTTATGATAGAGGAACTTTTATGCCGTGGAAGTCGCTTTTGAGAATGGGAAAATTGAAACCTTCGCCAGAGGCGATTGATATGTTTATGTCTATGGGAGATAAGACAGTTAAGAGAGTTAAATCTGCTTTGCTTGATGTTGTTGTTAATGAAATTTTTTGGGGAGTTACGACGCCAGCACAGGCACTTTTAATGTTGAATGGTTGTGCACCACCGAACGCGAAAAAAGAATTGACGCGAGATTTTAAGAGAGAATTTTACGACACGAAAATGATTGAGAAAAAATATTTGGATTTCTTGCAGGGCGTTGTAGATATTTGGAGAGCTTACGAACACGAGGAAATTAAAGAAATTTCTGGTGTGAAAGTTGATAAACTTGTAAAAGATACTGAAGATTATTTGAAGAGATTGAAGGAACTTAGAGAAGAAATTGAAAAGAGAGCACAGGAGAAAACTATTGAAGAAATTTACAAAGATGTTTTTGTGCTTTTGAAGGGAATGTTTGGGAATAAATCTCAAGATGCAATTATAAATGAATTTGAAACTAAATATGTTAAGAAAGCAAAGTTTGCTCCACAACATCTTAGGATTTTGAAAGATATTGTAAGAGCACGAGCAGAATTTAAAAAAGGAAAATCTGATTCACATAAAGTTGATCAAGCGAGAAAAAATGCTTCTATTTTGATAAACGATATTATTGAATTTAATCAAAGATGTGAATTAGTTGCGAAGAAAAAGGAATAATTTTTGTATATAAAAATTTAAGTATAAATTATATTTTTTGGAAGAATCATAATACATTTAATATACAAAGGAATAGTAATATTTATATATTATTTATGTATTACTTATCTATGGAAAAAATAACCAATAAACCATTAGATACTAGAACAAAAATATCTTTAAATGTTAATAAAGAACTTCTTAAACTTATAGATGAAATTTCAAAATTAACAAGAAGTAATAGAACTTTGGTTGTGGAATCTGTTTTAGTAAAGGGGATATCTCCTTTTTTAGACTATCTAGAATCTACTTGGGAGAGATTTTTATCTGAAGAAAGATATAACGGGAAAAAAGAAAAATTAGGAGAAATATTACAAAACTTAAGAAAGATAAGAGAAAAACACCTATTAGCAAATTCCAGAGAATCTTGGGAGAAAATTTTAGAAAAAAAGAATTTAGATGAAAAAAAGAAAAAAGAAATAATAAATTTTCTTAATGAATGCGGTTTTTCTGATTAAGGACAGGCGAATTGCACTTTACATGCAAGTAAGAGAGGGGTTGTTGCTACCATACTCACTGCAGTAACAAATTCTTCTCCCAAAAAATCTGCACATAAACATTCTGGACAAGAAACACAATCTCCTATTGCCATAGATATTCCTTCAAGGTTAGAAATTTTTGATGGGGCTGTTTGGAGTTCTACAATTAGATTTTCTGTCTTGTAATTTTCCAGATAGTTCTTTATTTTTGAGTCATATTTTTGCATTTTTTTACCTCCCGATTTTATTTAATTGAAGAATGTATTCTTCGAGCAGTTTTTTATTCTTTTTAAATAATAAAGCATAATTGATTAATGCAAGTAAAATAGGAGATTTATTTGAATTGCAACTTTGGGCTAATCCCTCTCTTGAAATATCTTCTTTTGGATCTTTTGAAGATTGAATACATAAATTACAAAGACGTTGTGCCCAACAATTACTACAATAGTCATTTCTTATATCTAAAAATTTGATTATTAAATTATCAACTAAATTTTTTTCTATTCCTTTGTTTACATTTCCAATACTAGCTCTTCCCCCGAACTTTTCACACATATAAAATTGTCCATCTGTATCAACAAATAATTTTCTATTACCTGGGTAACAGGCTCCATTAAGCATTAGTTCTGTAGGCATTACTTCGCTATTTCTCAAAGCAATATCTTTTAATCCTGAATCAAAAAACTTCCTTAAGATTCCTGGATCTTTTTTAGAGAGAACGGCTTCTCTATATTCTACCATTAAATTAAAGATATCTTGAATATTTGGGTTTTTTATTTCTTCTCCTAACAATCCTTTTCCTTCGACCATATTAATTTTAGAAACATGAAATTGTTCATTTTCTTGAAAAAATTTTATTATCGTAGATAAATCATCTGGATTTTCACAAGTAGCATTATAAAAAATATGAAGATTTGTATAATCTGGAGATATCTCTTTGGCTTTGGCTACATTTTCTATTATTTTATCATAGGTAGAAATGCCACTTTTAAGTTTTCTGTTTTTATTATGTATTTCTTTTGGACCATCGAGACTTATATTAACATGAATTTCACTTTTAATAATGTCCTCTAAAAATTTGTCTGCATTATAGAAATTGCTTGTCATGGAAAAAACAAATTTTTTTTCTGGATGAGTTTTTTTTGCATATTCTATTACTTCTTTTATCAAATCAAAATTATTCAATGGTTCTCCTCCATAAAAAGAGATTGATGATGGATTTTTAGATCTGGAAGAAAATAAATTAATTGCCTTCCTAGCAGTTTCAAAATTCATATTTAAATTATTTTCATGACGTTCATTTTTATATTTCCCAGAATAAATACAATAGGAACAAGCAAAATTGCAACTTTCAGTAACATTTAGAACTAAAGATTCAAGCAATTCATTCTTTTTATTTTTTAATGATTCAGATTCAAAAGAGGGATTATACTTAATAGATTCTGTTTTATCAGATAATTCTCTTAATTCTTCTTTTCCAATATGAAGAGTATTTGCTAATTTTTCATAGAAGATGTTTCCTTCGGAAGTTTGAATCAAAACGCTATTATTTTTCTCTATTACTTGTTCAATACAAAACAGACTACAATCCATAAAAAATATGGGCTTTAAATATTTTTAAAGATTACTCTTTTAAAGTTACAATTCAAAAGAAGAAAGAATAATTTTTAACCCCTAATTTCTTATTTCCATTATGAAATACTTATTTATCCTAGGAAGAAATGTTGAATTATCTATTGAAGAAGTAAAATCTTTTTTGGAGAGAGAAAAAATAAATTTTAAGATTATCTCAAAAGTTTCAAATGGAATTTTAATCGAAACTGAAAAGAAAATAGAAAATATCGTCGATAAATTCGGTGGAGTTATTTCAATTGGGGAAGTGATTGCTGAAGGAGATTTTAAAGAAATTGCAGAACAATTAGACAAACAGGAACTTTATTTCGGAAAAGGCAATAAATTAAATTATGTGATTTATGATTTTGATGGAAAAGATTTTGAAGACATTCAGGATTATTTGAAATATAGATTTAAAGACGAAAAATTGAAGGCGACTGAAAAAAAAGTTAGTGGTAGAATTAAATTGCAGGACGGACATTTTGCCTCGAAAGTTTCTTCGAATTTAATTGACGAGCAGTTTTTTGTTTTTGAAAATTGTTTTGGTAAAATTATAGAATTTTGTGATTATAAAAAAATTGAAAAGCGCGATATGGGAAAACCTGTTCGAAGAGAAGAACTTTCAATTTCTCCGAGGTTGGCGAAGATTTTAATTAATCTTTCACAGGTTAAAGAAAACGAAACTTTGCTTGACCCATTTTGTGGAATTGGTATTGTTTTACAAGAAGCACTTTTACAAAATATAAATGTTGTAGGAATTGACGTCGATAAAAAAGCAATTGCAGGAGCAAAACAAAATTTGAAATGGTTTAAGTTCTACGAGAAAAATTATAAATTAATTAATGGAGATTCTTCAAAAGTTGAGATTCCGAAAGTAAATGTTATTGCAACTGAGCCAGATTTGGGAGAATTGCAAAAGAAAAAACCTTCGCCAGAAAAAGCAAAAGAAATAATTTCTGGGTTTGAAAATTTGATGATTTCTGTTTTGAATAATTTGAAAAATTCAGTTGGTGGGAAAATTGTTTTTACTGCTCCTTTAGTTTTTTCAGGAAAGAAAAAATATTCTTGCGATTTTGAAAAAATTGCGAAAGAAACAAATTTGAAAATAGAAAAAGGGTTTCCGATTGACGAATTTCGTGAAAGTTCTTTTGTTGGGCGAAGTGTTGTTGTGATGAGAAACTTTAAAAACTAAATTTCTAACTAATTATTATGGAAGGAAAAATTGTGCAGTTTAGACGTGGAAGAAAAACAATTATTGAAAAACATTTTCTCATAGAAGTAAAAGGAGTTTCTAACAGGGAAAAAGCAGAGAAATTGACGGGGAAAGAAGTTGAGTGGAGTTCTCCTGCGGGAAAAAAGATTGTTGGAAAAATATCTGGTGCTCACGGAAATAAAGGTGTTGTTAGGGCTATTTTTGAAAAGGGTTTGCCTGGACAAGCTGTAACAACAAAAGTGGAGATAAAATAAAATGGGATTAAGAAAAGCTTACGCATATTCTAAAAAGAAAGTTACGCCTTATACAAGGATTTCTAAGAAACGACAGAAGGCTTATATTAAAGCAGTTCCGCCGTCGAAGATTGTGAAATTTAGAATGGGAAGTAGAATTGGTTTTGAAGATGGGAAACTTCCGCACACATTGAAACTTGTGACAATTGAAAATGTTCAGATTAGACAAAATGCGCTTGAAGCGTGCAGACAATTTGTAAATAAAAAACTTGACAATGCTTTTAATGGACAATATTATTTTAGAGTTATTCCTTATACTCACCATGTTCAGAGAGAAAATAAAATGTTGACTGGTGCTGGTGCAGATAGAATGCAGACAGGAATGCAATTATCTTTTGGGAAGACAGTTGGGAAGGCAGCGATTATGAAAAAGGGCGCACCTATTTTATCAATTTCTGTTACAAATCCAAAAGCAATTTCTACTGTTAGACAAATTCTAAAACCCATCAGAGCAAAACTTCCTTGTAAAACTGCGATGGTTTACGAAGTTCAGAAAACTGAATAGTGTTACTTTTAATTAGTAATAACAAACAAAACATTTAAATAGTTTAAAATTTTATATCTTTTATGGCAAACGAAAATCAAAAAGGAGAAGATAGAGAAAGAATAGTTAAAACTCTTGAATCAAAATTTATACAAAATTCTGTTGGTTCTAATTTAGTTAAAACTAATCCTTATCTTTATGCAGGAGAACTTGGTTATCAAAGTGCAGGATCTGTTTATACACAAACTATGTCTGGAAAAGAAGCCAAGGAAGAAAAAGATTCACTATATAATTCTAAAAAACAAGAAGGAGAACAATTGGGTGTTTTTGGAGAACCAGCTTATCCTTCAGATTATGATTTGTCTGTAAAGTTAGCAAGACAACTTTATGAAACTATGACTGTTGCAAAAATCAGCGAATTAGAAAAAGCTGCTAAGTCTGTCGGAGCTAAACTTGATTTTGAAGTTCCTGCAGAATTAAAAGATTATGTTAACGCAGAATTAATACAGAAAGCTTACAATCCAGAAAAAGGAGAAGTTGATGTAAAATCTCTTGATGAAAAAGAACAACATGCATTAGCACTATACCAAGTTCTTACAGAATCTTATAGAAGAGCATGCGCATTAAAAACAACTCAAACAAATTATTTCGCTGATTTAAGCGAACAAGGAAAAAAGATTTGTGATTCATATAAACCGAAAGAGGAAAATAAAAAATGAGTGAAACTGGAATTGGAAAAATCTTAAATGATTTAAGAAACAAATGGGGAAATTATGACAGCGAAATTTTATTTACTAAAGAATTTAAAGAAATGAGTCCAGAAGAAAGAGAAGTTCATATTGAAAAAATTGCAGATTTATATTTACAAGAAGGATTAATTGAAGAAAGATTTATGCTTCAAGCGCAAAGAGAAGCTTACACAGAAGGGAATAGTATTCTCTACGATGGAGGAGATTTGTAAAATGGATTATAATAACTTAACAGATTATAAATTAAGAATTAGTAATGAAGATTTTGCAATTTTAGAAAAAATTGCGAGAGAAGAATATGGGATGGAAAGTTCAAGATTTGATTTTAAACAAAAAGAAGAACCAATTTATAGAGAAGGAAATTTTTCTGGTAGATTAATTAGATAATTATTTTACGTTTTCGTTTACTAACTCAGCCATAACTTTCATAAATTCTTGAGTTCGTTCTTGCCACATATCAATTTCAATTCCTTTCAAATCTGTTGTTTCGCCGTGAACGATTTTTTTATGTAACATGTATAAATCTCTGTACCAAAGAACATATTTCATTTTTAATCTTTTTTTATCGACGAAAACTTCTTTTAAATCTGCGGGAATGTGTTCTGGAGAAGCGGGCGGAATATTTATAGAAATTAGTGCTGCATGAGCAGAATCTACCATTGCCCAATATAAACCTTCAATAGAATTCATTTCTGCTGCACGGCTTCTCAAAAAATGTTGTGGTGCTCTTTGTAAACAACTGTAAATTGCTTCTGGTGTTGATTTAATTTTTCCTTCAAGTAATAAATATTTTAAAGGTTTGAAAAATCCACCTAAGTCAATCATTGCTTCACCGTATCTTAAAACATTTATGACAACAGGGTCTCCTCTCATTAAATCTTCCCACCAAGTTGAAAGTTTTATTGTATTAATATGCAAACTTTTTTGGTAAGGATTTTTTCTTAATAATTTATCTAATTCTTCTCTATACCATGCTGTTAACTCTTGGTCCCATTTTACTGAAACATCGTCGAGAATTATAATTATATCAATGTCTGAACCTGTAGTCACATTTTGTTTTACCGACGAACCAAACAAGACAACTGATTTTATAATTTTATCAAAAGTTTTGTAAAGTTTTGTTGCAAAATCCATTGCAATATCTGATTCAAGTTTTAGTTGTAAAGAAGGGAAATCTTTTTTATCAGTTTTTGAAACTATTTTTTTGTTCTTTTTTTCTGATTTTTTTGCACTCTTTTTTTTCACCATTTTATATATTATGATTTATATATTTTTAAATATATATTTTATTCCATACCTCTTCCAGACATTCGTGAACCTTCTGCACCAGGACGCTGTCCGCCGAGTTCTGAAGGT
>Ga0265297_10006389_pt1 | contig 17165 bp, 21 predicted proteins | sample Munlanlwell13791_FD_192502 | JGI IMG/M metagenome (GOLD analysis project Ga0265297, IMG submission 192502) | Leachate microbial communities from a municipal landfill in Southern Ontario, Canada - Leachate well 137-91 | ecosystem: Engineered > Solid waste > Landfill > Unclassified | place...
GCAAAAGTGCTGCACAGACCAAAGGGGTATCCATGCCAAGATCTAAAATGTGGTAAGCGACTGAAAGGCAATGGTCCTTAAAATAGTCTTTACCACTGGCTCTGGTCTGGCCTTTATGGGTCTTAGAGGCAAAGTCAAAAGCGCTCTCTATTAACTTAATATCTGTGGGGCTCGCTTCGGTCATTTTAGATTTACAATATGAGATAAAGCTTTCTTTGTTGGCGGTGTGGGTAGTCATTTTTATATTATTTCTGGCTCAATTTTTAGATTGATCCCAAATTTTTGATTGACTGTGGCCACAATAAGATCCGACATTTGTTGAAGCTGAGCGTAGCTTTTGGCTGATTCGTTAACAATCACCAAAGCCTGTTTATCGTAAATCCATATGCCATTTCGGCGATAGCCCCTTAAACCTGCCTTATCAATCAGCCAACCAGCAGCCAATTTTTCTTTGTCATTTTCTAGAGGGTAATGTGGCATATCTGGATAGCTGTTAAGCAAATTATCAACGACAGATTTTGTGACTATAGGATTCTTATAAAAAGAACCAGTATTTGGCTCTTTGTTAACATCAGGCAACCTGTTGCCCCGTAAAGTTATTAAAGACTCTCGAACATCTAATGGCTGCGGGCTGTCTATACTCTTACCTGATAGCTCTTTGAGCAACGACGGATAATTTGGTGGAGTATAATCTGGCGGGGTCTTTTGCAGCTTAAGATATATTTTACAAATAATATACCGCCCGTAATCTTCTGCTTTAAAGCGACTATTACGATAAGAGAAGTCACAGTCTTTGTTAAATATTTCAATAAAAGTTCTGGCTTTTGTATCGTATGCCCTTAGGTGGTCAAATGTATCTTTTAGCTCCTGGCCATACGCCCCTATATTATTTATTGGAGCAGCCCCACAAGTGCCTGGAATATGTGTAAGTGATTCTATGCCACACAATCCCTCACCAATTGCTTGTTCGACGGCTTTATCCCATGAGACGCCACCACCAGCTTCGACTAATCCTGTACTGCCGTCTACAGTCAAGCCAGGTATCTTGTTAAGCAGAACTACGCCATTGAAGCCAGCGTCCTTAAAGATAATGTTTGTGCCGCTACCTAATGTTAAAACAGGCAGGCTCTTGCTCGTGGCATAGTCACAAGCCTTAACAACATCTTTTTCGTTGTGTATGGCAACGATTTCAGTTGCTGGACCGCCAAGCCGCATCGACACATAATTTGCCAATTGTTTGTTAGTCAAAAATTCCATAGATTATCTAACAGTATATCTTGTTTTACCTTGCAGGTAATAGTTCAAACAAAGTATTATGTAAGGACGAAATAACGAGGTAACAATAATATGACCAGCACCCCATTTGAGGCATTTGGCAATCACTTAAAACAGATACGCCAAAAAGCCAAAGAATCAATCGCAGAAGTATCCGGTGCCGTCGAAGTCGATACCAAAGAATTGGCTAAAATTGAAGCTGGCAAAATCCAACCGGCAGAAGATATCGTTTTATTGCTTATTAGTCATTTTGCCCTAAAAGAAGATGAAGCCTTAAAGGTTTGGGAATTAGCAGGCTACACTCAAGACAAAACCGGCCTAACCAGCCTTTTGTCTGCCGATGGTAGCATAACCCAGACTGCATATGTATCACCGGCTGATGCCCGAATTATTTATACCGACATGGTCCATGTAAACGCCAACAAATACGGTGTTGTACTAAACTTTTTACAAGGGTTGGGGACCAACAACCAGCCAATGGCTGTATCTAGGGTAGGTATGAGCCATGAGCATGCCAAAAGCTTGCTAGAAGTTTTACAGCAAACCTTAAAATTAGCCGAAAAACAGTCCACTCAAGATACAGACAGCGAAAAATAAGCTATAATAACTTCGCGAGTATGTGTCTTGCAACGATGTGCGCCCGTAGCTCAGCGGATTAGAGCATCTGTCTTCGGAACAGAGGGTCGGGGGTTCGAATCCCTCCGGGCGTACCAAATTGTTTTTTAATAAGCTAGATAAACATTAGTTTTATTGTTGGGCGGATATTTAAAATATATACTGTTGTTATGAATAAGAAGCAAAAAGGTTTTAGCTTGGTTTTGTTTTGTATAGTATTCGTGCTACTTAGCTTAGCGGCAATGTTCACCTTGACGACTCGTTGGAATACCAACGACCTGCATCCAAAAACGGTTGTTGTCCAAACTTGTGACTACGCTGGTCTAATGTTCAAGCCGACAAAAACCGTTATTTTCACAAAAACTAGCAATTGCCACATTTATTGATAATTTGTACGTTTTGTAAAAACCACTATCTTGATTTGGATAATGAGCTTTAGAAAACTGCCTAAGACGATCACTTGGATCGTACGGAACACGCCGGAGCGTATAGGCAATCCGTAAAGTACAGACTAGCTTGGAGTATTCATGGCGGTGATGAGGCTCTGTACGAACTCGTCGTGTGCGTCATCGGTGAGCTCCCTGAGACGCCGAAGGTCTTGGGACTTCACTAGAAGTCGACTGCCGTCTCCGCGAGAGGCGTAAAGCTTCCAGTGCTCGTTGACCTTGTCGAGCCCTAGCCGGCAACCACCGAGCCCGAAAGAGACCCACAACGTGTTGTCTTCGACATCCACCAAATCGTCTTCGTCGAGAACGATATTGTCCTCAGCGAGATGCATCTTGATCTCGGCCAGCTTGCGCTTGTTGGCCCGCGATTCGAAGAAAGCAGCCGCCAAGAGGGCGATGACTATGAAGACGACGATGCCCAGAAACGCGAAGATGAGGATGTCGGACAGCGATGGTCCGTAACTGTAATCCGCTATCGAATTGTAGTCGTAGTACATGGCTACTCCTTGTGTCGGTACTAGCGGGTAATTACTCGCCCACTCTAGTGTCACCTCAAGGTAACTAGCAGATATTAACATAAATTAGCAAAAATGTCAATACTACATGATACCGCCTACGGTGTGAAATTAAATAAATCTGGTCACGTAAATACTTTGGGGCAACTCTATGTTTTGCTATTCTTGACTGTATGAAGCGTGTTGTTGGCAAGAATTTGAAAGAGATTAAGCCTTTTTTTGATGCTGCTGCTAAAATTGCCCAAAAAGCGACCTGCAAGAGGGCAAAATGCGGCTCGGTTATAGTAAAAAATGGAACCATTATTGCTAAAGGTTACAATTCGCCGCCACAAGATGAAGAACCTAACAGGATGTGCAATAAAGACTGGGATTTATCAATAAAACCAAAATACGATAAAACCTGTTGTGTGCATGCCGAATGGCGGGCAATTATAGATGCGCTTAAAACTCACCCTCAAGATATCGCCGGTTCAACACTATACTTTATGAGAATCGACGAAAAAGGTAATTTTACGGATGCTGGGGAGCCTTTTTGCACGGTTTGCAGCCGTTTAAGTATGGAGGCTGGAATCGCTGAATTTGCTCTTTGGAATAATAATGGCGCAGATATTTACAAAACACCAGAATACAACCAAAAATCGTACAATTTTTATAGATAAATCTTTTGCAAAACAAAATTAACAATAAAGCCGTAATGCTTGTAATAGCGCTCTGATTGCCGGCTCATTTAGCTATGTGACAACTTCGGCATCTAACTTCGTATTCATAAGTACCATCTTCTGGTACCACCGCGGGCAGGCCTTCTAGAATGGGCTCGCCGTTCTTTAATATTTGGCCATAAATGGCGTTGTATTTTTTACATATATCGCAAACAGCCTGTTTATTGATAATTTTATCGGGCTTTAGTTCTAATAATCTGACAATTATTGGGATCATTTTGGTGCGATAATCTAAATCCAAGCCGCTTACCACCAGCTCTTTGCCGTCCTTAACCCATCGTCTAACTATCTTATAGTCAGACTCATCGAACATGTGTACTTCGTCTATGCCAATCACATCAAAATGGCTACTTACCTCGCTTAAGGATTTTACCTTAATAGATTTTGCCCCAACACCGGCACGAGATGATACTGTGCCATCACGAACGTTCTTTATGGGTTGCACAAACACAACCTTTTTATTAGCAAATTGATATGGAGCCACGCGGGCAATCAGCTCTAGACTCTTACCACTTTTCATCGGGCCCAAAATTAGCGTATATGCCATCGGCCAACATTATAACAATTTATTTAGTAAGTTACTTTTTGGCCGGTACTTTTGCGGTGCAATACATGCAACGAGTAGCTTTTTTAGGGATTTCACTCAAACATTCTGGGCATTCGCGAACGCTGATCTCATCTTTTTTACCTCTTTTAGAAAGTGCTGTTAGCTTGTTTAAGGGCTGAACAACCAAAAAGAAGACTGCAGCAGCAACTGACAAAAAGGTGATTATGGAATTTATCAAATTGCCATACATAAGCTGGCTACTATTTACGGTAATGCTAAGCGCGCCAAAGTCTGGTTTGCCAAAAACAGCCCCAATAAGAGGTGTGATAATATCTTTTACTAATGAATTAACTACTGCCCCAAAAGCCGCACCGATAACCACCGCAACGGCTAGGTCAACGACGTTACCGCGCATAATAAACGTTTTAAAATCTTTCAACACGTTAAAATCCTCCGTCTTATACAGCTAATTCTAACATTTTGTTCTACGGGGCTAACTCTTTTTTTTGGCAGTACGAGCTTGGCGTTTTTCGATTCGTCTCAACCCTTGGAATTTTATAAATTGGTTAACAAAAACTCCAAAAATACCAATACCAACAATAATCAAAACAATATTGCCAATTTTGCCGATATCGGTAGATGGCACTAAATTACCGTATCCTACTGTAGCAATTGTCACTATTACAAAATAAACGCTGTCTAGCCAGCGCCAATGTTCTACAAAATGAAAAAATACGGTTCCGGCCAAAACTATTGCAATAAAAGCAATTACGACCGCTTTAAACATAACCAGGCTTTGCTTCATCTGATTTATTTGGTCATCAGTAGGCTTCATCTTAGTAATTATATCCCTTATATAAATAACTTTCGCCATTTTTGGCTCATCAGGCAAACCACACAGTTTACTAGTTATTAAGATACGAGAGGATTCACCTCGGGCGGGCAGGGCGCTGGTTTCCCAGCACCCTGCACACACCCTAAGTGAAAGAGGTTAGCTGACGATCGCGATGAGTTCTGTTGGGGCCTCATCGGGCTCGAGGCTCATGGCCTTCTTGATGAGCTCCAGTCTTTTCGTGTGGCGAATGGTTCGCTGTGCCATACGACAGATCCTGTCGAGCTCGTCATCGAGGCTCGCGATCCGAAGCTGGATGGCTTCGGCATCTTCACAGATCTGCAGATAGACGGGCGCATCCATCTTGCCGTGTTTGGTCGCCATGTCCATGGCGCCCTGGATGGGTTCCAGACGCTTGTGCTGGTCCTGCAGCTCGTTGCGGATGGCGTACATCGTTGCATAGAGCTCAGCCAACCTGCACTGCAGGTCAGTCGGCTCCTGCCTCTGCCGGTAGTATTGGGCCAAAACCCGTTCTACCATCGCAAAGTCTTTGTGCCTGTTACGCATGTCCCCTCCTTGCCCCTAGAGTAATAGCCCGTGCTGCTTGATTGTCAGGTTAGGCTAGACAGCTGAATACGGCAGCAGACCTAAGCCCTGCTACTGAGTCACGAAACAGCTGCTGTGTATCGCGCAGCACTTCTTTTCTGGAGTGCTTCCGCGATCTGCGGATGCATTCTTCTTGCACCCACCCGTGGCTGATGTTGGCTCCGTCCTCAATGTCTATGAGATACTGCTTGTAGGCCCCATCAAGTCTATCTTGGCTTTGTTCTAGGGCGAGAAGCATCTGCTCCATACAGAGCAGCGCTACTTCTTCGCACGGCAGAAGACTTGGTTTTGTCCTGAGCCGGACAAGGGTGTTCTGAATGCTCTGCCTGGCGATATTGCCAAGCGCAATCGTGTAACGATATCTTGCCCGAATACTCATGCTCACTCCCCTAAGGGTTGTTTACTATCTGACGTTGCTGGCCACTAACCTTAATGGGCAAAAATGCCAGATAGTTCTCTCGTATCTATAAATGTGCCCCTAAACCCCTTGTTTAGGTAAAGCTAATTAAACCACATAAGTGTAAAAATATCAACCCCAATTAGTAGCTTGGTATTTAAAAAGCACCCTTTTTAGGGTGCTTTTTAGACAAGCAAGTTATTTACAAACTTTAGGCCTTAGGGGCGGCAATTTTGTTAAATGAATCTTGGACTATTGCCATGCCAATCATGCCCAATAACCAGATAATCACGAAGGCCAAAACACCGTTCATCTTCTCTTTAGTGACGTGTTCGACGGCTTGCGAATACTGCCATAGCCACCAGATGGTGCCGACTACTGGGATTAACCAAATCCAGGCGGTCATTACATGTTCGCCCTGGGCGTTCATTTCGCCCTTGGTTTTGACTAGCCAATACCAAGAGTAAATCCCAAACGTTATAAATGGCAGCAGTAAAACTGCTACAGGACTACGTTGTTTCATATTTTCTCCCTTTTATTTAAGCTCATAATTAGCTTATGATTATTTTTTATGCTTAGCAAGAGGGGATTGGGTGTGAATTATTCAGACAGGTTCCACAAAAAGCTAAACATGCCCTTAAAACTATTTACAATAGGCCCATGCTTTAACGAAACCGCAAAAGGTGGTTTACCGGAGAAGACAACCATGGTGTCACCAATCAGCCAGACTGAAGCCTCAAAATTTAAACCTTTAGGCATCTGCCTGATCGTGATGTTTTGACTCTCTAATTTTATGGGGTCAATCAAACTTTTCGAATCATTCGGGATTAGTGTTTTGGTAGCAATAGACCTTTTATTTTTTATACCAAGCAACATCTTATAATAGCCATCCGAAAATATCTTTTCGTAGTTACCCTCGTGGGGGGAGTCGATGGTGTAAATTGTAGTTGCTTTTGTAGCCAGCAATAATTTTTCTGTAAACGATTTAATACTCTCTTTAGTATCGAATACTTTGCCAGAGGGGAAGTTACGACTTGCGCGATATATCGAGCCTAAACCGGTGGCCAAATTATCGGCTAGTAAGACCTTATTTTCAAAAGATTTTTTAATAATAGCGGGTGATTCTACCCAATAATATATTGTGCCTCTAAATTTGTGGCTGGTGATAAACCCACCTCTTGCTAGTCTTTCTAAAATGCTAAGCGTGGTTGTTCTACTAAGCCCCACTTTTTTGGCTATTGCAGAACCTTTTGCTTCGCCCATAAGGGTTAGGGCTAGGTATACGCTAGATTCGTTTTTGCTAAAACCCAATTCCTTGAGTGTTGTATTTAGTGTATTCATGATTATTGACGATAATTATCGTCAATAATGTATCATTTTATATCTGTTATTGTCAATCAAGTAGATATTTTGAGATCAATCAAACATTAAATTTCCAATTATTTCTAGAATAAAAGTGTGAGTACATTGACAACTTAAAACGACAGGAGGCTAAAATGTCGCACTATTTTGTTTTTGCAGGGTCCTTTTGTCCTCCCACTTATGGGCATCTGGCAATCGTACAGCAGGCTGCGGGTATCTTTCCGCAGGTTACTGTGCTTTGTTCGCGGGCCGAGGACAAGCAGTATTGGTACAGCCAAGAGCAGTGCGCCAAGATGTGGAGTGCCTATGATCTGCCCAAAAACGTCATGGTGACAACTTACGACGAATTTACCAAACAGCATGTCGCTGGCGAGGACATAACCCTGATACGGGGTATCAGGGGCGGGGCAGATTTTGACACCGAACAAAAGGTGATAGAATATAACACCAATAAGTTTGGTATTAGGCGTTATTGTTACGTTGTGGCCGAAGGCAACAAGGCAGATATTTCTTCTTCTGCCGCTAGGGCGTCTGCAAAAGCCGTGGACCTAGAAACACTTGCCAAATGCGTTGCTCCGCCAATAGTTAATTTGCTGATAGAAACAGCCAGGCAGCTCAAAAACCTGTTTTTGGTTGTTGGCCAGCCAGCTGGTGGCAAAAGTACCTTTTTTGCTTGCCTAGGCCAGATGTCGGACAACGTGATATGGATTGACACAGACGCTATCTCTTATTCATTTAAGCAGATGGCCAAAGAGCGTTTTGGCGAAGATTTGATAAAAGTCGCTGCCGAACGCGGCCAAGAACTATCTGACTTTATTGGTAAGCAATGGCTTACGGCTCTGGGTGACACAATCAGGGCTGCCAAGCCAGACCAACATGTTTTTGTAGAGTGCGCCTACGGTCTGGCTGAGGATAAAAGTATCCATCGCTTTGTAGGTAATAAGGTCATCTACGTTGGTTGCGACGAAGTAACCCAGCGAAAACGGGTGGTAGATAGGGGCACACCAGAACTCGAGGTTTTTTTCGACCTGATCCCGGGACTTAACGAAACTAGGCGAATCGCTCAGTGCGAGGGGTTGGAACTCTACGAAGTAGACACCAGCAAACCACTTGACCAAATTGAGCAAACCGCCAAACAGTTTTTAACTAAACTGGAGGTTGGGCGATGATTACCTTTGCGGCCGTCGGTTTGGGCCATTTAGTAGGGGATTACCTCTTACAAAATGTCTGGATGGCAAAAACTAAGACCCAAAAAACAAAGGCTGGCTTGGCAGCAGCAATCATTCATTGTTTGCTGTACACACTAGCTGTGGGGTTGATTTGCTGGAACTTCACCCCACTATTCATAGCTCTAGTGTTTGCTAGTCACTACCCGATTGATCGTTGGTCGTTGGGCACAAAGTGGCTGAGGCTAATCCGTGGCAGGGATATTGAAGAAGCATATTTTTCGACAAGCCCAACCAGGGATGTCGACCTGTCATTTGCGGTGCTGGTATATGCTGTGGCGGATAACGCCCTGCATCTGCTGCTGCTGTACATTATTGTCATTTTAGTCACATAAGCCGGGGTAAAACCCGGCTTTCTTCTTAATCGGTCATATTAATAATTATTACTTTGGCCAATTTTTTTTGAGTTCTATGGCGAGGCTAAAATCTTGGATCTTTTTAGGATGATGGTTAAGTACGTTAAAACCTTTTTCGTCATAACGAGGCACTAAGTGCCAGTGTACCTGGTTAACTTCGTCCATGTACATTAGGTAAACTTTTTCTAATCCTAAAGTTTTTAACAAAGTGTCACGAGTTTTATCAACAATCCACATTAGGTGTTCGTACTCGGTTTTATTAAGCTGGTGCAAATCTGTCGCTTTATCTTTCCACGCTACAACCATATGCCCCGTAGTCAACGGATAAGAGGCCAAGCAACTGTATAATCGGCCATCTTCGTAAACAATTGCTTCTTTTGGTGGAATAATTAATTCGCCCATCTGGTATTCCTTAATTTAATTGGCTTCTCTATTTTGCATAAAGCTGCTCAGTCTCTATTGCTTTTGTGGCATAAAATTTTACACTTGGGGATAGTCTATATTTATTGTTTTCAAGTTCATTTAACGAAAACCACTTAATCTCTTTGTGTTCATCTGACAACTTAAATTTATCATCACTTGCTCTGCCAAAATAGGTGAGCGAGATGTGCTTGTGCGGTGGGTTAGCCTCGTGTACGTCCAGATAATTTGGAGTCAGCAAAAATTTTGTTCCTGGTGAAGTTACACCGGGGCGGTTGCTTAATATTTTGACTTCTAAACCAGTTTCTTCTTGAATTTCTCTGAATAAGGCCTCCTCCGGGTCTTCGTCTAGTTCTATATGGCCGCCCATTGGTATCCACATGTCATATTTTGGATGATTGACCAACAGAACCTTGCCGCCGTTAACAATAAAAACAGTTATCGTAAAATCGTATTTTTCGTTAATATGCGGCATTTGCGCTAAGTATATCAAAAAACAGAGGCAGGACTACCTAAACATCGCGTTATAAGTAGCTAAAACTACAGCCCAAAACGTCACCGTTTAGTTGCTTCAACTAAATAGAATTGTGAATCTTGCCGTTCGTAAGGTAACAGTTCTACGCTGTTGGCAAAGCCGACTTGTTTTAGTAGGCGTGCATGAAAGGCAGGGCAAAAGTCGCGCTTTTGCAGATCCGGGAAACCTTGATGGCTGGCACCTACGATAAAAAATTTTCCGCCAGGCGCTAAAAGTCTACGGAATTCTTCATATACAGCAAGCGGCTTACTAAGATAATCAACCCCAAAAGATATAGAAGCCGTGTTAATTGAACTATCTGGGATAAAATCGACGCCATTTTCGTCATCTATTGACTCTAAATCGAACAGGACTTTTGTTGCTCCTGGTCTGTCGTAGAGCTCCAGAGCCTCTTGGCAAAAATCCATAGCTATGACGTTATTAATTTTGGGGTTATCGCCAAAATACGATGTATAGCCACACATTGCTTCTAATACGTCGCCACTTGCTCTATTTGTGAGTAAAGATCTTAAATGTTTGATATCTTCACCTTCGCTCCCTGCGCATTCTGCAAGTTGGCGCTCAGTGTAGTATTTCCATTTGCCCTCGGTCGTTCTATCTTGGTATTTTTTATGCGCGTTTTCATGCACATATTCAACCGCTTCGGCTATTTTGCCTTGTTTTAGTAAGCCATCTGCACGAATTACAGCTTGGCTAGAGACTCTATAATCTTCGAAAGCGTAAGTCTCTTTACCGCCAGCTTTTTGCCACTCAGCCACAGAACAACCCAACAGCCCAGTTTTAAATAGGCTGACTACCACAGGGCTGCGTAGTGGAGCCTTGGCTTTTGTTTCTTCTAAAACTCTTGCACCGTTACCTAGTTCAAAATTTGGCATAAAAAAATTGTATATCTGAAATTGATTGAGTTTATTATAACATTATTATCCAAATTAACAACTATGGGCTCTTATGTTTTGGAGGGTTAAGAGGGAGCACTCGCTTTGCTCGCTATATCCAAGGACGGGCTCGGTCACGTTCCGCGACCCCGAAACTTTCAAACTATTAGCATAGCTAATAATCTGAAAGATTTCCTTGCGAAACGCCACAGGCATTTCGCACCCTCAACATCCTTTTGGCGTGTCGAGTATTCAAGCCCGCTATCCAACAAAAAGACCCCACGCAAAGTGAGGTCATTTCGTTGGAGGGCCAGGAGGGGCTCGAACCCTCGACACCCTGCTTAAGAGGCAGGTGCTCTAACCAGCTGAGCTACTGGCCCGGCTGCCCTTTGGGCGGCCGGGCTGGCCCGTTTAACCCAAAGGTATGGTCGGATGGTTTACTACCCGCAGGGTGGCCGGGCTGGCCCGGCTCCTGCAGTATTCTTTTGTGCAAAGCTTTTCTAACGCTGCCGCTATTCTTAACTTGTTTTTCTCTAGACCTTGCAAGTTTTAGCAATCTGTATGCTTCGTAATATTGCAAATCTGGCGGTAATTTATTTTTTGTTGAGAAAACTTTGCCATTTTTATGTTCAGAATACCTTCTCTTAAGGTTATCGGTAGACCCGTAATAATATGATCCGTCGACTAACTTTAGAACATAAAAATAATACATCAATGTTCAGCTTATTAAGCAAATGCAAATATAACAGATACAAACACTTTTGTAAATGCTAGCGAGTGGCCTACGGGAATTTATCGTCTGTTATGATTTATGTGATGAAACACAAAATAGGCGTTTTTGATTCTGGCGTTGGTGGTTTGTCTGTCGTAAATGCTATAAAAAAAGAATTACCAGATGCAGAAGTAATTTATGCTGACGATAAAACTCATGTGCCTTACGGCAATCGCGAAATAGCAGAGATAAAAAGTTTTGTTGTGCCGATTTTGCGAAGCCTAGAAAATCAAGGTTGCCAGGTGATTGTAATTGCATGCAATACAGTCACTACAACCCTAATCGGTGAGCTAAGAGAGATAATAAAAGTGCCGCTTATTGGTATGGAACCTATGATAAAGCCTGCTGCACTAGCCACAAAATCGGGTAAAATTGCAGTTTGCGCCACTCCGGCAACTTTAGCTAGTCAGCGCTATAGATGGCTAAAAGAAACTTATGCCGACAATATAGATGTGTTAGAGCCAGATTGTAGCGATTGGTCTTACATGATAGAAACCAACAATATCGGCCGCCAAAAGATTCAAAAAACCGTTAACGAGGTTTGTGATAAAGGCGCAGATGTAATAGTTTTGGGATGCACCCACTATCACTGGATAGAAGATTTAATAAATCAACTAGTTAAGGGCAGAGCACAAGTCATTCAGCCCGAGCTGCCTGTAATAGAACAGCTTAAAAAAGTTTTGAACTGATATATTTAATTTTCTATCGCCAAAAACTTGGCGCAACGCTCGAAAAACTCTAACGCTTCGTAGTTATCTGCCCACTCTTCTAAAAACTCGTGCAGAGTTTCGTTTGTTAGTTTATATCGCTCACCAACAAAGTATCCGGTTGTTTTTGAACGTTCGGAGGCAGACATAACATCCGAGCTGCCATGAATATCAAAAAACATTGAGCGGATTTGCTCGCTTTGCGGCAAAACATACCCTTGATATATTTCAATATATTCCACGCGTGCTTTCATTGATTCTGGAAAAGCAAATTTTCCGTCTTGCATATCTTGGAATAATGCCAAAAAACGGTTCTCGCTAGTAACAAGCTCGTTGTCGCTAGCTAAAATAGCACCCATCAAAATTGGCAGAGGGTCCTTATGTCTGAACCCTTCCATCAAGTCTTTAAATGTCTCCGTACTTTTATATTTTGGCTCTGGCTCTTCAAAATGTGGTGTCTCCATACAAATATCTTCTGGCTTGCAGAAGATTAATATAAGTGCAGAGGTTTTGAGTCAAAGTAAATTGACTGCAGCTTTAAACTGGTCGCCTCGATCTTTGTAGTTCTTAAACAATCCAAAACTGGCACAGGCGGTGCTAAGCAATACCACATCACCTGGTTTAGCGGCGTCGTGGGCGGCTTTGACAATTTCGGTAATGGTGTTACCGCCGAGGGTAATTTTATTTTCTAGACCATCTCGCACAAGTAGCTCTATCAATTTTTCGCCTGTATCGCCGATTACTATAACTTGCCTTATATTATTATGGGCGATTTCGCTGACCACATCATAAAAGGGGATACCTTTGTCGTACCCGCCTAAAATTATTACCTTAGGCTGCTTCAGTGCTCTAACGGCAGCAATAGTTGCCTCTGGGGTAGTAGCAAAACTATCGTTATAGTACTTTATGCCGTTTAGTTCGCGCACAAACTCTAAACGATGTTCCATGCCGCTAAACTCTTTAACTACTTTTTTAATAACTGATGTGTCGCCTCTAATAATCTTCCAGACACTGGCAACAGCAGCACAGACATTTTCTAAATTGTGACGCCCAAGCAGGGCCACATCTTTTGTCTCACAAACGGTAGTGTCACCCATAAAAATAAAGTCACCTAGTACATATGCACCGCTATTAATTGATGGGTCCTGACCCTCTGGTGCGACCTCGTAGGGGACTAAGCTGCCGTGGCTGACAGCGGTTACCCTTTTGGCGATCTCGTTATTGGCATTATAAACAGTGTAATCATCTTCGGTTTGGCGGATAAATAAATTTTGTTTGGCATTAAAGTATTCTTTAATATCTTTGTGCCAATCTTGGTGCTCTGGTACCAGCATCAAGCAAACGCCAATTTTGGGGGCATGCTTAAAATCTATTAACTGGAAGTTGGATAGCTCCAAAACCACCCAACTATCTGGAGTAACTTCGTGTAAAAAATCTAGTGGTACGGTGCCGATATTGCCACCCAAAAAGGCATGTTTGCCGGCCTCAACTAGCATTTTGTAAATCAGCGTGCAAGTTGTGCCTTTGCCCTTGGTGCCGGTGACGCCAATGATTGGGGCGGGACACTGTTCGAAAAACTCATTAATACAAGATGTGACTTTATTTAAAATATCCGGGTTATCCGTATTGGCATTGGTTATTTCTTTGGGGTGCACACCTGGGCTACGTACTAATAAATCAAATTGGCCCAAGTCTTTTAAGTAATCAGGCCCTAGCTTGGCGGTGGCATAGTCTGGTAAAAACAAATCGGTTTTTTGGTCGCAAATAGTAATTTGGTCGCCTTTTTTATGCCAATAACCGGCCGCACTGGCGCCATCTACCCCATAACCAAGTATTGCTACTTTCATTAGCTAAAATTATCTCACATATTAAACGTTAGAAGTTAGACATTGGATATTATGGTAAAACAATATATCGATTATATTCGCATATATTCTTGCTGTATCTACAGCCTAATATCCAGCGTTATTAATCAAAACACATCTGTTTTGCGAGCTGTATATTCTATAACGATGGCAAAAATTAAGACAAATAAAGCAGCAGACTAAAAACCCGGTACCATAAGCACCGGGTACGTACTTTTATACAAGAAAAATATATTAAATTATCAATCGTCTGATTTCTATAGTCTAACGTCTAACCCAGGTGTTCTTTGACGAGTTCAGCCACCTGGCGGGGGGTCATGTCGGCTTTAACAATAAAGGCTTCTACTTTGTGATCTCTTAAGGTAACAGGGGCCTCTTGTTCGCCCATATTAGTTAAAATAATAACTTTTATGTCTTTGCCCCAATCGGTGTTTCGCAGTTTCGCCAACATTTCATCACCGTTCATCTCTGGCATCATTAAATCTAGCAGTATCATGTCCGGCTTCATCTCTTCGGCTAGGGCCAGGCCCAATTTACCGTTTTCGGCGGTTTCTACCTCGTATCCCTCGGCTTCAAACTTCATGCGGTACATTTGCGAGATAGCTGCATCGTCTTCTATGATTGCTACTTTGATTGCCATATGTATTCCTTAATCTACCTAATAAGATACATCAAAAATCATTTTTGTGCCCAATATTTCTGCTATGATGCATCCAGAATTATGGATGACACAATCAAAAAACTTAATAAAGAAGTGGCGGATTTTTTTGGCTTTGAAATAGTTACCGCTGATTTACATGTAAATATCTTAAACTCCAGAGTAGAAATCAATAATCTCTTGCAACGCAAAACCGAAAAATGGTTAGTTGGTGTTACTACCAAAGGTAAAATTTATATACTTGCAGAGGATAAGTTCGAATCTGAATCTAGCCACCCTAAATCGCACTTTTACATAACTCTAAAACATGAAATAGCACATCGTTATTACAGCCAATTTAAAAAAGGTGGGCACCCTAATTGGCTAAACGAAGGAGTGGCCTTATCCGTTGCGGGTCAAAACATGAAACCACCAGAGAAGATAAACCTAGAAGTTTTAAAAAAGTATTATCGGCATAGTGATGAGCACATATACGGTGTCGGTTACTTTATGGTCCAAAATATTTTGCACAATTATAACAAAGACAAGCTTTTTGAGTTAATAAAGTTAAATTCATCGAAAGACTTATACTTTGAGCTAAATAAGATGTTTAAATGGTTAAAGTAAATATTTTTGGACTAGTAGCCTAATTTGTTGCAGCCGATTTTTTCTAACAGGTGGGCCCTTAAACTTGTACGCCTATGATATGCGTTTATACTAAGCAAATACGGAGGAGAAAATGTTTAAATATCCTAAATCAGAAGTAAAACCAGTAACGGATAAAATTCATGGCCAGTATTTGACCGACAACTATCGCTGGTTAGAAAATGGAGAAACAAAACAAGTTCAACAATGGGTAAAACTACAAAATGAGTTTACCGACAGCGTTATCGGTGCTGATGGACATACAAAAAAGTTTGAAAACGAACTAGCCCAAGACTTTAATGACGCTATGTTTGGTAACCCCACACCAATAAAGGGAAGATATTTTTGGGGAGAAAGAAAAGCAGGCGAAGAGCAGTTTGCTTATTATGTTAAAGAAAGCTTAAATGGTGAACCCCGTAAACTTATAGACCCAAATGGGTTAAAAAAAGATAATACTGTTTCTATTGATTACTGTGTTCCGTCTCGAACGGGCAAATTTATAGCATATGGTCTGTCGGAGGGTGGTAATGAAAAATCTTCGATTTTCGTCAAAGATGTTGAAACGGGCAAAGATTTAAAAGACAATATTCCTCACATCAGGTTTGCTTCTATCTCTTGGCTGCCTGACGATTCGGGGTTTTACTACACTCGTTTGCCAGCTCCTGGTGAAGCACCAAAGGGTGAAGAAAACTATCATCTAAAAATATATTTTCACATACTGGGCGAAGATTACTCCAAAGATGTATTGATTTTTGGTAAAAATAGACCAAAAGAGGATATGTTGGGCATCTCCACGTCTATTGATGGTCGTTACCTTAGCATCTATGCTGCTCAAAGCTGGAACAAAAACGACCTATTTATTTACGATAATGTCACTAAAAAGCTCACCGACCTGGTTGTTGGTATCGATGCTAAATTCCATCTCGGTTTTACCAAGGATAAGTTAATATTACTAACAAACTACAAAGCCGAAAATTTTCGACTTCTTACTGCCCACATAGAAAATATTCCAAAAAGTATAGACGACTGGCAAGTACTTGTTGCGGAAAATGAAAACGTACTTGACGACTTTAGGCTTACAAAAAGCAAGCTACTCATAAATTATATGGTGGATGCTTGCACAAGGGTAGATATATATGATTACAACGGCAATAAAGAGGGGGAATTACCATTACCAGCTTTTAGTGATTTAGATGGTATTGGCTCAAATCGCGAGGAAGAAGAATTTTTCTACTCATCCATCACTTTTACCACACCAAAGACAACTTTTCGCTACGATCCAAAAAAGAAAAGTTACTCATTATACCGCAAGGCAGAAAGCCTCGTTGATCCAGCTGAATACATCGTAAAACAAGAATGGCTTAAATCAAAAGATGGCACAAAACTGCCAATGTTTATCATCCATCAAAAAGATGTAAAACTGGATTCTAACAATCCCACCCTGCTAGTCGGCTACGGATGCCATGGAATTTCCCAAAGTCCTATGTATCTGCGAAGCTGGTTCCCGTGGTTAAGGCGCAAAGGTATCTACGCTGTTGCGAACATAAGGGGTGGTGGTGAGTATGGCGAAAAATGGCACAGGGATGGCAGCCTCGATAAAAAGCAAAACACGTTTGATGATTTTATTGCTGCCAGTGAACATCTTATAAAACAAAAATATACTAATAAAAATAAGCTGGCTATCCTCGGTGGGAGCAATGGCGGTCTTATGGTGGGCGCATGCCTTACGCAAAGACCGGACCTGTTTAAGGCAGTGGTTTGCAGGGTGCCAGTTTTAGATGTCGTAAGATATCATAAGTTTTTGATAGCTGGG
>Ga0265297_10006390_pt1 | contig 17162 bp, 28 predicted proteins | sample Munlanlwell13791_FD_192502 | JGI IMG/M metagenome (GOLD analysis project Ga0265297, IMG submission 192502) | Leachate microbial communities from a municipal landfill in Southern Ontario, Canada - Leachate well 137-91 | ecosystem: Engineered > Solid waste > Landfill > Unclassified | place...
TGAAGTTGAGGAAATACGCCAAGGCGATGAAGGCTTCGGCGAATGTTCCCGGCGTCAGATTTTTCCCCAAGACGATCGTCCAACAGAGAATCGCATAATGTCCCCCACCGGGCCGGGTGAAAAAATGACGGATTCCCCCTTCGTCACGGGCTGCCTTCCCGGTGGCCCCGCCCGGCTTTTTTTATCGAAAGGATAGGACATGGGATTTACGAAACTCGATGAACGGATACTGCAATCTTCCATCATGGCCGAGTCACCGACGACCTTCAAAGTCTGGATTGCCCTTTTGGCCGCATGCCGGGAAAATGGCATCGCGTATGTTTCAGCCGTTTACCTTTCCAGTATCTGTCATCTACCTATTGGAAAAGTAGAAGATGCCATCGGAAGGCTTGAAAGTCCAGATGAACATTCAAGGTCTTTAGCTGACGAAGGAAGAAGGATTCGTAGGGTCGACGGTGGATATGAAATCATAAACTATATCGCATATAGGGACGTTTCGCTTAAAGACGCAGAGGCAGAGCGTAAGCGCCTTTATCGTCAACGACATAAGGAATGTCCGGACAAAATGGGACATTGTCCGGACGCCTCTGCTTCTGCTTCTGCTTCTGCTTCTGCTTCTTTAGAGCATAAAGAGGGGGAGTGTGAGGGGAAGAATATTGAATCCGAATTTAATCAGTTTTGGGACGCCTATCCGTGGAAGGAAGGGAAGCAAGACGCGCTGAAAGCGTTTACTTCCCTCCGCCGGTCTGGGGTGAAGCTCGAAGATATTGCCGCCGGAGTCAACGGGTATCTCGATTATCTGAAACACGAAAAGATTAAGAACGGATTCAATCGTCGGCCGAAGTTACCGGCGACGTTGCTGAGGAACGATCGGTGGAAAGAGTACGCGGGGTTCAAGTACCAACCGCCGCTGTAAGGGAGGGAGCCATGCCTATGTTTTCAACGATTCGCGGGGACGCGGTCGGGCCGTTCTTCCAGGGCCCGAGGCTCCGGGGAACGCCGCCGGACGATGACTGCCGGGAGGTGCTCCGGTGTGACGAATGCCTAGGGATTTTTCCGTCTGAGGTCGTTAGCAAATATTGTGGGAAATGGTTGTGCGACAAATGCTGCTTCGCCGCAATGGCTATGGATACGGCGGACAAGACGGACGATGAGTGACTTAACATCCGCCCTCGTCGTGGGGGCGATAATTTTTTTCCTTGGCGCGCTCTACGAATGGGCCAGCCGGGGGAGGAGGGGGAAGTGATGAGACACGATGACGACGACGACGGATTCGGTGCAATCGGGTGGACGGTGATCGCGCTGATGATCGCCGCGCTTGTCCTGTTCCTGGTTCGCGGGGGGCTCCGATGATAACCGACGAACGCTCCCTCTACAGGATCGGCCTGGTCGTCCTGTCCGCGTTCCTGGTCGTCCTCTGTTTCGCATTGGGCGTTCAGGTCGGCGATAACATGGCCCTACTCCACGAGCGGGCGGAGCTGGAGGCGGACATCCAGATCAACGGCGAGGAGATTTGCCGGTTGGCGGACCGCCTGATTTGGCTGGAGGACGCGGTCACATTCCGGACGCTGGCATCGTACTACAGCGATGACCACAGGGGCCGCCTGACCGCCTCGGGCATCCCATTCGATCCGGACGAACTCACGGCCGCATCGCCCTGGCTGCCATTTGGGAGCGCGTGGAGGGTGACGAGTCTTCGAAGCGGGCGGAGCGTGCGGGTCACGATCACGGATCGCGGCCCGCACCCGCGTTTGGGGCGGGGACTTGACCTATCGAGAGCGGCGGCGGCGCGGCTCGGGATGATCGAACACGGCGTCATCCCGGTCTCAATGCGGCCGGAAATGTAAGGGGGAAATCATGAAAGCAATAATCACGGAGATCGCACATCTCAGGGCGGCCCTGGACGTGGAGCGGATGAAGGTCAAGTGGCTAAGGGCGGTGCTACAGGCCGCTCAGGTCCAGTGGGACCGGGGGCCGTGTCCGGAAAAATTGGACGACCCCATGACGTGGGGGGAGAGCGACGAGCGTGTAAACGAGATGGTGGATTCCGCTCTTGCCGCAACCGCCGACGAGAAGGCGAAGGAGGCCAAGCCATGACCGCCGCCGATATCAAAATCGCTCAGGTCATCATGTCCGTACTGGATCGCAAAGGAGGAGAGCGGTAAATGAACGAAACCATCCGAATGAGAATCATGCAGATCCTGTCCGCTCATCGCGGACGGGCAAACGCCATTCCGAGAAGGGAACTCGCGGAGAAAATTGAGCGCCGATTCGCCACTCACGTTGACGATCGAAAGCTCCGCTCCATCTATGCCACGCTCCCCGTCTGCTCCTGCGAGGACGGGATTTTTATTCCGCGAACGCCGGGGGAGGTTCAGCGATATCGGGAGTACCTCCGGCCTCATATGGCCCCGGACAAGGTCCAGGCGAGGATCACGATTCTATTGATGACCTGGCCGCACCTGGCCGCCGGCCCGGGCGTGCAGCTGGAAATGTTCGACGGCCGTCGGACGGAGGTCAGGCCGTGAATATTCAGTTCGGCACCCTAGACCTCCAGTTCATCATCCCGGGAACCTTCCCATCGCTCAACGTCCTTCTCAAATGGCATTGGGCGAAACGCGCCCGCCATCGGCAGGAGATCGAGCGGTCCATTCGATTCGCCACGTCGTCGTGCTGGCACCCGCGTAAGCGCCGCGCCCGCGTTGACCTGACCATCTATCAGCCCTACCGCCGATTGGACCAGGACAACGCCGAAGGTGCGATGAAACCAGTGATCGACTCACTGCGAGCGCTGGGGCTGATCTACCAGGATTCGCCGGACTGGCTGGATAAAACAATCGTCCAGCGGGTCGATCGAAAAAACCCGCGCCTGGAAATAACGATCTCATACAACGCCAAATCGGTCCGGGAGACCGGCCGAAAATAAACCAAGGAGGTCTGCCATGAGCAGAAAATTGATCCTCACGTTCGTCGCCGTCCTGGGCGCCATCCTCGGCATCATCGGTTCGGAATTCGGGCTCGCCCTCAACGGCCCCGCCGCGGCCGCCGGCCTCGGCTCCGTCCTGCTGTATGTCTTCTTCGAGGCCAAGGCCGACAAGGCCCGCCTTCGAGCCCAGAAGGATAAGTTCAGGGACCCGAAATTTTATCTGGCCTTGATCTCGGCCATCCTGGCCGCCCTGGTGCAGGCCGGCATTGCGCTTCCGGTTTCCCCGGAGATCATCATCGCCGTCCTGACCGCGATCATGGGGGTGCTTTTCAAAACCCAGGATCCGAAAACCGCCTAAGCGCGGCGCTGGCCTCTCTACGGGAAGAACGAAGGATGATCATGGGGGCGGGGTCGGGAACAGACGGCCCCGCTCCCAAGGAAGGAGGAAAATGTACGCACTCCATGAACAGCTTGAATCGCGGGAAATGAAAGCATGGCGGGCCGTGATTCATCAAAACAAGGCGATGATAAAAGCGGTTCACGCATTTTCAGACGCAAGCAAGTCGGCCGCTAAAGCGATGGACCGGCTGAACACGGCATTGTTCATTTCCAAGTCCGTCCGCCTCGCCCGGCGGATGTTCGGAGGCGTGATATGAGCGATCTTGCCCATGACTATCTGGCTGACCACCGCTCCCGTCAACAGCCGTACAAGTATCACTACTCGCCCAAGGCCGAGGCCCGCCGCAAGGAAAAAGCAGACATCGCGACCGGCCGGGTGAAGATCCATACCTTCGAATGTCGGTTCTGTCACAAGAAATTCAAGACCACCAACCCCTACGTCCGGTACTGTTGCGACACTCACCGGAGCGCCCATCTGTCCCAAGACAATATCGAGGAATACGATCGCGGCCACTACGCCCGCGGCACGACTATCGGCGGCGGATCACGGGAGCCGTTATGAAAAAAGCACCCATCAGGAAAGACCGCGTCGAACTCGTTCGGTGTCGCAAAAAAGCCGGGGTTTCTCAACTCACCATCGCCCGCCGTGCCGGCGTCTCGCTTCCGACCATCGTCAACTTCGAGCGTAACCGGGATCTCCGGCCGGCCAATGATCGAGCTGTCCGCGCCGCCTACGGAACCATCGGCAAATGCACGGCCATTGGGCTTGATGGAAAACCGGGACAGATTGATTCCTCCTGGCTCCGGCGACAAACCGAATCGTTCCTTCGAGCCAACTGTCTCGGGGTTGTCGAAAAAGACGGAAAGGCTCACGTCGTGCTATCAACGGAGCGGGTGTATGAATACGGCCGAGTCCTGCTTCTCTCTGTCGGCCGCAACGTCGATTGAAAGTTTTTTATATCGCTTATAATCACGTTTTCCCCATATATTGATAAACTTCATTGAAACTCTACCATAACTAGTGGATTCTGGCGCCGTGGACAAAGGGCGTTCTCCATTTGGTTCCTCCTCCTTTCTGGGTTTCCTCCTTTCCCGCGGGGAGGTCTGAGCGATGGCCTCCCCGCAACTTTCCCCTCAGGCCAGAGCGTGGGCGCTGTTCTGCCAGGTCACCGAGCAACTCAAGCGGATCCACGGCCTGGTTCTCCGGCCGACATCGTTCCTCAGAACCGCCGAACAGCAAAAATCCCTCTTCGACCAGGGCCTGACGAACTGCGACGGCACCAAGCGCAAGTCCAGCCATCAATCCGGACGGGCACTTGACGCCGTGCTCGAACGTGAAGGCGCAACGCTCCCCCTCACCGATCCCGCCTATGACATCATGGGCGCGCTCTGGCTCTCCCTCGATCCCCTGAACGTCTGGGGGGGTGCTTGGCTTATGCCGAACGGCAGCCGTGATGTCGTCCATCTGGAGTATCGGCCATGACCGCCAAGCTCCGGGCCACGCTGATATCCGCCGCTGCGATCGTGGCCGTCGTCGTCGGTATCGTCATCGCCTGGGGCCAAGCCGAACACCGCGCCGCGCTGAAGTGGAAAGGCGCATCGGCCGCCCTGGCCTCCGAATACAACGCCTATGTGAAACAGGCCGAGCCCGTGATTGCCGGGCTCCAAGTCCAAAACGCCGCGCTCCAGAAAGACGCCAACGCGGCCATATCCAAGGCCGACACTCTCGAATCCACCATCGCCGAACAAGACGCGGCGATCTCCCATCTCAAGACGCTCACGGCCGCCTTGTCGCCCGATGGCCTATCCGCCAAAATCAACGAGCGTATCGGGACGGGCTCTATTGTCCCAACGAAGGGCGGCCTTTACATCTGCTCCCGCGCCGGAGCAGAAGCGACCCTGAACCGTTTCATCGACGGTGAAGGCTACCGCACCAAGTACGAAACCGAGAAGGCCGCCGTTTGGAATCTCCGAGCCGCCCTCGATGCGGCGGAGCAGCAGGCGGCCAACTCGGCTCAAGCCTTCACCCTCATGCAGGGTGAACGTGATCGCGCCCTTGTGGCCTGGGACGCCGACAAAGACGCGCTCCGTCACTTGGAACGCTCCATCCTGGGCCGACGCACGAAGTCGTTCATCATCGGTGCCGCCACGGGCGCGGCTGCCATGCTAATATACCAACTCGCAAAGGGAAAGTAATCATGGCAGACGAAGGCGGAAACGGGAAACGGTTCGAGGGATACGCGGAGGCAACGTTCGAAGCTTTGGATAAACGAATCTGCAGGCTCGAAGGCGTCGCTGACCGAATCGAAACTACGGTCAACGATATCAAGGTCAAGGTCTACAGCGGGGCGGCCATCATCTCCCTGCTCGTGACCATCGTCGTCTTGCTCGTGTCCAAAGGGATCAAATAACCCATGCCTAAAGCAAAAACGCCGGGAGCAAAGGCCGTCAACATCACGGCTCTATTCCGCCGTCTGGACTCCAAGTCTCTCCGCTCCGGCGACAAGGGCGTCTCTCTCACCTTCGAAATCGACAACCCCTCACCCGAAACGATGGACCTTCTCAACAGGCTCCACGATCCGCAAGAGCCCGTCAACCTGGGAACATGGCGATGAAGAAAGCGACTCGTAAGAATAAGCCCGGGGCCGGTCGCCCTCATCGTTCACTCGACGAAGAACGAATCGGGCAAATGGCCTTCAACGGATGCAAGAATTCCGAAATCGCCAATATTCTCGGCTGTGATGACGAAACCCTGAAAAATAATTATTCGCTAATTTTAGACAAAAAGCGGGCAGAACGTCGGGAGGCGCTGAGGGCAAAGCAGACCGAACGAGCGCTCAAGGGCGATATCCCGATGCTCATCTTCCTGGGGAAAAACGAACTCGATCAGACGGATAAACAAATCCAGGAAATCCCCGGCGTCGAAGCCGCGCTCTACGAAATCTCCGAGAAGTTCCTTCCCAAAGTAGCCAACCGAGGCCATGAGAAATGAAGCGCCTGGCGATCACCATCTCGGCCCTGCTGATTCTGGGGGCGCTCGTGCCTAACCCCGCAGCCGCCGCCCGACCTCGGTTCAACGTCAATCAGGTTCTCAATTCCAGCCCGAAGCACCTGCAATTTTTCAACTCCACCGCCCCCGAGCTTTTGTTCTATGGCGGCGCCGGTGCCGGGAAGTCCTACACCATCGCCGACAAGCTCTTTCTCCAGGGCATCCTGAACCCCGGCGAGCGACAGAAGATCGTCGTCGTTCGGAAGACCCTGGCCAGCCTGCGCAAGTCCACGCTCGACATCATCGAGCGCCGGGCCGACGCGCTTCATCGCCCCTTCCGCCTGGACCGCAGCTCCTGGACGGCTCAATGCGGAAATCAGACCTGGGTCTTTACGGGGATGAATAACCGCGAAGACTACCAGAAGATCAAGTCCCTGACGGACGTCAACTTCATCTGGGCAAACGAGCTGACGGAGCTCCGCGAGGATGACTATCGGGAGCTCGGCCTTCGCCTCCGCGGGGCCCGCTCCAAACACCCGCTCGCATTCCGGCAGATGATCGGCGACTTCAACCCGATCGGCAAGACTTCCTGGATCTATGAGCGCAACTGGCAGCGTCTCCCCAAGGCGGCCGAGAAGATCCGCGTCACCGTCCTTGATAACCCTTGGGCGGAACCAGAATACATCTCCATGCTCAAGGCGGCCGCTGCGGACGACAAGAACTTTTACAACATCTACTTTCTCGGGGAATGGGGAGAGCTCGAGGGCGTCATCTTCAACTGGGACGTGCAGCCGCTGCCGACCATCGCCTTCGATGAGATTATCTACGGCGGGGACTTCGGCTACTCGATCGACGAGGCCGCCCTGGTCAAGATCTACCGCCGCGCCGATGAGTACTGGGTTGAGGAACTGCTGTATGAAAAGGGCCTGACCAACCCCGCCCTTGCGGTCCGCGCCCTGGCCCTCGGCGTCACCAGGAACGATGATTCCTACTGGGACTCGGCCGAGCCCAAGAGCATTCAAGAGCTTTGCGACAACGGCCTCAACGCCAAGCCCTCCCTCAAGGGTCAAGACAGTGTCCGGGCGAGCATCGACTTCCTCAAGGCTCAGAAGATCCACATCGTCGAGGGATCCCCGAACCTGGTCAAGGAAGTCAGGTCCTGGGTGTGGAAGAAGGACAAGGACGGTCACTCTCTCCCGGTTCCTGGCCCCGGTAAGGAACACGCTATCAAGGCCACGATCTACGGAATCTATACGCACGCCAAGTCAGGGGTCGAAGCCGTCGCCTTCCAATCCGACGAAGAGGTTTACTGATGGCCATATTCAAGACGGCCCGCAGACTCGAAGCCCTGGCAAAAGAAAACGCCGACCTGGCCGCCCGCTTGGCAGAGGTGGAGGGCTTCGTCATCGACGACGTCGCGGACCGGGCGACAGCAGGAACGGCCGTCTACTCGGGAAACGCCTTCACGTCATACCAGAAGATAATCGACTCAGCCGCGAAGAAGTACCAGGCTGTCGATAAATGGGGCTGCGTGCAGCTCGGGAACATCGTCGACACGCGGGCCGCTTTCATTATCGGCCAAGGGCTCTCGGTCTCGGCCGTCAACGAGAACGGCGGGCCGGGTGACGCAAAGTCCAAGGAAATGCAGTTTGTCCGTGACTTCTTCGAATACAACGGCCTGGACCGGGAGATGCCCCAGGACCTGGCCAAGGAAGGCGAGCTCGAGGGCTGCTTTCTGGGAGTACTGGAGTGGAATGATGACGACCAGCAGGTCTCACTCCGGTACATGAGCCGGGTCGAGACCAAGTACACGATCGTCCACCCCAAAGATGACTATCTCTGGTATCAGCGGGTGGAATGGAAAGACGGCTCCGGGCTTAAATCGCTCGAGGAAAACAGCTTCGTCTACGCCCGGTTCGGGGGGCGGGTCCACAAGCCGAACGAGCCCACGCCCAAGGTCGGCAAGTGTCTGACCGAGATCGAATGGCTGAGCAAGGCGCTCCGGGACTGGCGCGAGATCGACCGCCTGTTTGGGTCTCCCGTCCCCCATATCCAGTGCGCCACGGCCGACGAAGCCAAGGCGATGAAGGATGCCATTAAGGACATTGCCAACAACTGGCGGGTTAGAAAGCTCTTTACCCATACCGGGCAACTCCTGTACCTGACGCCCGGGGCCGAGGCGCAGCGGGGCATCGAGACGGAGATCCTGATCCTGGCCAAGATCATCAGTGGAGCGACGGGCGTTCCCATCGGGTTCCTTGGGTTCGGCGATCTCACCACCAAGCTGGGGTCCGGGTCAGAAGTCACCTCCGACCAGGTCGAGGCCGCCACCTCCAAGGAGCGCGTGATCTGGATCGGGGCCTACCAGGAGCTCATCCGCAAGGCGATGGCGATCTGGAACGCCAACGCCAAGACCACGCCGCTGGTCCCCGAACGGGTAAAGGTATCCATCCCCAGGGTTTCGCCGGAGACGTGGAAGCGGATCACCGAGACCTGGCTCCCGCTCTACAGCTCGGGGGCGATCAGCCTCCAGACCGTGCTCGAGCAGATTCCCAACATCAACGCCACTGAAGAAGCTCAGCGCGTTTCCGAGGAGAGCGACGAAAGAATGGAGCGTTTCGAAAAGATGCACCCCGACGAGGGTGAGGAAGACAACACCGAGGAAGAGGAGGAATGACATGACAGACGAGAAGCAGAAACCGAAAGCCATCACGACAAACGAGGTGGAGGCGCCGCGGCCGGAAGTGCGTGAGCGCAAGCCCGCGCTGACCACGAACACGATCCAGCCGCAACTACCGACCCGCCCAGAGGAAGGGAAGCGGCGGCCGGCCAAGGGTCCGATGATCACCACCGGCAACATCGAGGAGATCCGGAAGCAGTACGTGGGGACGGAGACGAAAACCGAGCCCGCGCCCATGACGGAAGCGGAGCCCGAGAAGAAGAAGGGCCGGGCGAAGAAGGGCTGACATGAAACGCTTGATACTGCGAAAAGATGGAGTCCCAATATGGTGGGCTCAGGCACTGCGCGGAAGCACGCGCTATTTTCGCGGCAAACGGCTTTATGTAAAAGGCCCGAAGGCCGGATGGGAATTATCCATTATTCGCTCAATCTCTCCGCGATATGCCGCCTTCATGAGGATGATAAAACCCCAAGAAGAAAACACGGAGTTATCGCCAGAAGAGCGGATGGCCATTCGATTAGGGGTAATGCCGGAGGACTTATCACCATGAACACCACGCGCATTCTCGGCCGGCTCCTGGCCATGTCCTCCGATGAGGTCATGGGCATGGTCTCCCCCCGTACCATCTCCGATATCAAACGCGAGGACCCAAACCCGAAGATCCTCGCCTTCGTTATCGGTCAGGAAGGGGAGGCTCAGCCGAAGGTTGCCGGGATTGGAGCCACCCTCCAGCGCTGGTATCGCTCAGCCATCGAAGCCCTGACGTCCAAGCTCGGACTCGGGGCCCCGGTCTACAACGGCCACCCCGCCAAGGGCCCGGACGCCAAGCCCTCAGACTATGCCAACCGGCAACCCATCGGCGAAGTCGTCGGCAAGCTCTTCAAGCGCGTCGGGGACGCCATGTCCTCCGTTGCCGCCGTCTACATCTACCCTCAGTTTCAGGACATCCCCTTCGATGTCGCCTCGATCGAGGCCATCGTTCGGGTACCGGAGAACGCCCGGGAATTTGATGTTCAAGAGGCCGACATTCAAGAGATCAACGGGATTGCGCTGAGTAATTCCGCGATCGATAAGCCCGCGTTTGCCGGGGCGACGCTGATTGCGCAGCTCCAGGCGTTCGCGGAGACCAACCGCCAAGGAGGCGAGAAGACCATGACCCTGGAAGAAATCCGCAAGGCCATCCAGGAGGGCAAGCACAAGCCGTCCGATCTGTTCCAGATCGCGGAGCTTACCTCAGACCCCTTCATGCGTGAGCACGTGGAGGAGAAGATCAACAACGCGAAGGGCTACGACATCCGCAAGCGTCAGGAGCTGGAGACGAAAGTCGCCACCCTGGAGGCGGAGAAGAAAACCCTTCAGGACTCGCTGGCGTCTCACAAATCCAGCAGCCTCAAGACTCAGGCCCGGGAGCAGTTCGAAGCCGTGCTCAAGGAACGTCCCGCGCTTGAAAAGGACGAACGTCTCGCAAAGTACGTTCGCAAGCAGTTCGAAAAGTCCTTCACCCCAACCGAAGAAGCCAAGCTCAAAGACGACCTGAACAAGTTCATGGACACCGCGGTCGCGGAAGGTCAGGAGTTGTTCGGGGAACCCGGCAAGGCCGGGACCAAGGGCGGCGGGAACACCACCCCGCAGAACAAAGGCAACGCTTCGGGCGGAGGCACGGACGGAAAGGGCGGCAACGCGAACGCCGGCGGGGAAGGTTCGCTCCCGGACATCAGCGACAAGTCTCTTCTCCCCAAGGACTGATAAGCCTCGGGGACGCTCTAGGAGGTCATCATGAGCGTCGGTATGCGGAGTCAGCACTATCAGGCGCTGGACAACTACACGGTTCCCAGCGGCGGGTGCACCAAAATGGGCCTGACCAAGATCGGCGACACGGTCGGGTTCTTCTACGAAACCAAGGACGCCGGAGAAATCGTCACCGTCGTCTCCCAGATGGACCAGGTCGAGTTGGCCAAAAAGGCCGGTTCGGGCGAGGGCATCTCCCAGGGGGCGAAGGTGTACTACGAGGCCGCCAGCGCCTCACTCACCGGAACCGCCGGGTCCAACACCCTCTGCGGCCGCTGTCTCAAGACGGCCGGAGCGGACGACACGACCGTGCTCGTGGCCTTCAACGGCCTGTGCGCGGCGTAACAGGAGCCATCACCATGTCATACAAACTTTTCGGACGGCCCCTCACCCAGGAAGACTTCGCCACGCCCGAGGCGCGGGCGGACATCTTCAAGGTTCTCAACTTCACGGCTTCCGGCGAACGGTTCGCCTCCCAGCGGCAGCGCCTGGAAGCTCGGCTTCAGGCGTTCGGCACGCCCGGCGACTTCGAGACCACGATCCACGAGGTCATCCAGAAGTACCAGGCCCTGCCCATGTTCGACATCGGCTACGAGCAGGTGTTCGACATGATCGACGCCCGGAACTCCAACGACGACGGGTTCACCATCTACGACGTCGAGGATGGCCTCACGTTCTCGAAGGTCCCCATCGGGAAACCCGCCCAGATCTATGCGATGAGCGGCTCGAAAGTCGAGGTCGGCTACGACCTCTACGGCGCCGGCTTGGGCTGGCACCGGACGATGATCGAGGACCGAAAGTTCTGGCAGCTGGAGAACAACGCCAAGTCCTTCATCAACAAGGCCAATTATACGAAGGCCGGGAGTTTCTACGCGCTGATCGAAGCGGTCGGGGCCACCTACGCCGCCCAGCGCATGACCTGGCAGGCTCACCCGGACGGGGTGGCCTCGGGAACGGCCGGGTACCTGGCCGGCCGGGACGCTGCGACGCTCAACGCCGCCGCCCTCCAGATCTTCGACGCCGTGAAGGACAAGGGCTATGGCGTGAGTTTCAACACGCCGCTGAAAGTCGTCTGTCCCTTCGCCCTGGTCGGTCGGCTGAACAACGCCCTGAAGCTCGTGCTCCAGGGGTTCGACGGCTCGCCGAATCAGGTGTCCTACGTCTTCCAGCTCGTGCCCACCACGATGTTGGCCAGCTCGAGCTACTACCACGTCTGCCTGCCGAAGAACAAGCTCGTCGGCGGCAATCGGATGGACCTCAAAATCTTCGACGAGTTCAAGGCCGAAACCTATTCCGACGTCGCCTACGGCTGGATGCGGTTCGGCGGGACCGTCGCCGACGTGGAACAGATCGTCCGCTGCAACATCAGCTAAGCGCGGACAACAGAGCAAACCGTGCACACACGCGGGCGGGGAGTCTTTCTGGGCTCCCCGTCCGCCATTTTCCAAGGATGACATGGCCCGACAGGTGCTGAGAATGAACGACCCCAGGGTGACCCGGATCATTGCCGAGGGCGAGCGCTCCCGTAAGGACGCCCGCCGCCTCAAGGACTACCGGTCTGTCGCCAAGGGGAAGGTTTCATTCTCTGAACGGTTCCCGGATGGAGCATGGCGGGGGAAGCGTTGCTTCATCGTCGGCGGCGGGCCCAGCCTCAAAGGATTTGACTTCGAGCGGCTACGCGGGGAGAGGGTGATCGCCATCAATAAGGCGTTCTACGACGTGCCCTTTGCGGACATCGTCTTTGGGATGGACCGGCCGCTTTTGGATGACCTCATGTCGGGCAAGATCGACGCCGACTACAGGGCCAAGAACCCGGACGGGCCGGAGCGGAACTACCAGGCGGCCTTCGCGCATTTCGCCGGAGTGAAGGTGTGGCTTGACCTGTCGAATTACTCCTACCCGGCGGACGTGTGTTCGATTCCCTCGGCCGGGGAGATCGGGTGGACAAAGAGCTGTAAGGAAGGGCTGTATCACGGCCAGAACAGCGGCTATGGCGCGTTGAACCTGGCGATGGTCCTCGGTGCCAACCCGATCTATCTGCTCGGATACGACTGCTCAAAGGGCCCGGCCGGGGAGAAGCATTACCACGAAGGATACCCGGCGGCGGGAAACCCCGACGCGCTCAATAAATTCATCGAAGCGTTCAAGGCCGGGGCGAAGATGCTCATTCCGGGAAGGCATCACATCTTCAACCTCAACCCCGATTCGGCGCTCCGGTGCTTTCCGTTCATGGACATCTCGGCGGTTTGCGGGCTCGGAAAGAGACGGCAGGCTGACCCGGGGTTCATGGTTGTTTCCTACTACACGAGGGGCACGGGATATGAGCAGGAGGCCAGAAATTTAGAGGCGTCACTCAAGGTCCATCGGCTGCCGTACAAGATTTTCGAGTACGAACCGGCCGGGACATGGAGGGCGAACCTTAATTTCAAGAGCGAATGCGTCCTCAGGGCGATGGACATGTTTCCCGGGAAGGACATCGTCTTTGTCGATGCAGACGCCGTGGTGAGGCAGTACCCGGTGCTGTTTGATGAGCTGAGCCAGAAGCGCGATTTCGATCTTTCGGCTCACTTCTTCAAGTACAGGCCGGAAAGCGGTGACGCTGACGAATTGCTGAGCGGGACGCTGTGGATACAGAACGGCGGGATGGGCCGGCAGCTGGTGGAGAAGTGGCACGAGGTCGCGCTCGCCCGACCGCGGGTCAGGCACCAGATGTGCCTCAAGCTGGCGATCGCGGAGATTGAGAAGGCAGGAGAGAAGGTGAGAGTTTACCGTCACCCGTTCGCCTATACGTGTATCTACGATTATCCCCAGGCCTTCAAGATCGAGCCCGTGATCGAGCATTTCCAAGCCTCCCGGCGACTTCGGCGAGAGGTCGGGTACGGCGACAACCTGATCAATCGCGGTGGGAGCAACCCATGACGGCATCGGTGGTGGTGGTGACGTATCGGCGGATGGAACGCTTGGGCGCGATCCTTGAAGCCTGGCTCCGGCAAACACCCGACGTCTGGTTGTGCGATTGTTCGCGGGACGGCTTCAAGACAAACCTCCCGGTGAAGATAGCGCGGTTCTGGCCGGATCCCGGGAATAAGGCCCGCCACGCCGTGGCCACGCTCACCGAGGGGGATATCTGCATAAAGGCCGACGACGACATCATGCCGCGGCCCGGCCTGGTCGATGATTTCCTTCGGTGGCATGCGGAGCTTGGGCCTTGCGTGACAGGGATCCACGGCCGGACCTTCCACGGCCCGGATTACTACCGAGACACGGTCATGATCGCGGCCCATAAGCAAACGGCGCCGGTCCGGGTCGATTTCCTGGGGATCATCACCTGCGCGGATCGGAAGTACCTAGGAATGGACCTCCGGGGCTGCGAGACGCCGATCGAGGACCTCTACTGGCACAACCTGGTCCACCGAGAGGCGCCGAAGTACGTCATCCCCACGGCCGCCTACGACAACACCCTCCCCGAGAGTCGGGATCCCCTGAGGCTCTGCGCTGATGGCCCGGGTCGAGCGGTGAGGCGGAAATTCTATGAGCTCTGCTGGCGGGAAGGATATCAGGGCCGATGAAACGGAAGCTGGTTTTTTGGACGGCCTGGAATTCCTACCAGTCCGAAAAATGCCTGGCGGGGAAACCCTCGGGGACGGTTCATCCGGTGCGGACCCTGGAATGGACCGCTCGTCGGGCTGACATCTGGCGGCGGTTCACGCTCAATTCCCTGCTCAATCAGTCCCACGAGGACTGGATCTACATCGTTCTCCTAGACCCGGACCTAAAGCATTTGACGGAACAGGCCCTCCCCAAGCACCCGGACCACACGGGAAGGGACCGCGTCTGGTACTGCTATAACGACGCGCCCATTCTCCGGCGGCTCAAAGAGTTTGACGAGATCGTGTTTGCCCTGATCGACAACGACGACATGTACGCCAGAGACGCCGGGAAGCTGATGATGGAGTGCCCGGCGGAATGGATGTACTTCAAACACGGTTACGCTTTCGACGTCCTGAAGAATCGGCTTTGGGGGTATGACACGATCGGCAGCGGTCCGTTCTTCGCTCACCGTATGGACCCCAAGGCTATCCGCTGGTTTGATCGTTCCAAGCGTCACCCGACCCACAAGGCCGTGATCGACATCCCGGGCCTGGTCGAGCTGCCGGCCGGCCGGTTCTGCGTCACGCTTCATGACGCCAACACGTCGAGCGGGCCCGAGATGAGGTACGTGCTGAGAAATAAGCCGATGGACCGCGGGATCCTGAAACGCGAATTTGGGAGATAGGCATGGACGCGAAAGATTATCTTGAATCCCACTGGATGAAGAATGAAGTGTGGGCTCACCTGTTATATCCCATCCACCAGGAGCGGCTGAGGAAATGTGCCGAGGCCGTCGCGGGCGGAAAGGCGTTTGTCGACATCGGCTGCGGCTGCGGTCATTCCACGGCCATCATGAAGGGATTCTGTCCGGGCGATTGGACGGGCGTTGACTTCGGAGAGTCGGCGATCGCCGAGGCGCGGAAGTTCTTCCCTGATATCAAGTTCCTGTACTGCCTCAATGCGGGCGATGTTCCGAAGGGCGGCTGGGACGGAGTGGTGTGCTCGGAGGTGATCGAGCACGTCGAGGACCCGCTGGACTTCGTCAAGGTGCTGGGGGAGATCACGGCTCCGGGCGGGGCGCTCGTGGTGACGACGCCGAACCGGCCCGTAAACGACCCCGGGCATCTCCGGGTTTTTTCGCGGCTGACGCTGACGGCGCTTTTCGAGGGATTCCCGGGGACGTTTGAGGTTGTTTCGGAAGGGCGGTTTTTCTACGTCATCGCCCACAAGGAGAAGTGAGATGGCCATCGGATGGGTAAGCGACCTTGATTCGGCTGAATCGTACTTCCTGAACGAGCGCGTGACGTCGCCGTACTGGGACGCGCTGACGACGGTCAGCGGGGGGCGGGATCAGAAGACGGCCGCCTTGAAGATGGCCTACAACCGTCTCCGGTTCTGCAAGGACTTCGAAATCCCGACGACGCCGACGACAGACCAATCCGAACGGCTGAAGATCGCCCAGTGCGAGACGGCCTACTACCTGGCCCAACATCTCAAAGACGAGGACGCCCGCAAGGGGCTCCACGCCCAGGGTGTTGTCGGGTCGAACATCGTTGGGGAGACCTATGTCCGATTCACGTCGGACTCCCTCCAGATCATGGATATCCCACTCCCCCCGATCGTCTATCAGCTGCTCGAAGACATGAAGGTCGTCGAGGTTCCCTTCCATGCCGTTGATATCGACCGCCGGGAAGATGAGAGCGTGGATACCTCGGTTGTCGGGCTGGAGGATGATGGATACTGAACCATGTCCAGACTCGGATTGATTCCCAAGGAAGAGATGGTTAAGCGGATCGGGTCCGCCTACGCGGGCGCGTCTCGGTCGATCGTCACCATCCTCCGGGACCTCAATCCGGACTCCTACACCGCGACGGCCGGCGGGGCGGCCCTGGCCAGAGTCCGCGCCATCGTCGAGCAGTTGAACATGAAGGCGGCGGAATGGGCGCGGCGCTCCGTCAAGGCCGCCTACCAGGAAAGCCGCGGGATTGCCGAGACCCGCCTTGAAGCCATCGGAGCCCAGCGGCCCAAGCCCAAGAAAGGGGCCAAGGCCGGATCGGCGGATAAGCGCCATAAAAAGGCCATCGCTCTGGCGGTGAAACGGACGACGCGGGACTACCTCAAGGCCAACCGGACCATCCTCGTCACGGCCGGCCGGTATCTGTCCACGCTGGCCTATGCCAGGAAGAAGCTCGACGACTACCGGGAAGCCTCTGTCCAGGCGTTCACCTCGGAAGCGATCAAGGACTACATCAAGAAGACCGTCGCCGGGGCGCTTGTGTCGAAGTCCAAGTACAACGCCGGGGAAGCCGATCTTACGAGCAAGGACATCGCGGGCAAGATCAGGGCCAAGCTCCTGGATCAGATCGGGGGCGGCGATTTCATCATCGTCAACGGGAAGTCCTACAACGTGAAGTCATACGCCGAGCTCGTCGCCCGAACGCGCATGCGCGAGAGCCAGACTCAGGCCACCATTGAGCTCGCGAATGAGTTCGAAAACGACCTGGCCGAAATTCCCCGCCATGATAATCCTTGCGAAGAAATATGCGCCGAATACCAGGGGAAGGTTTATTCCATCAGTGGAAAGCATCCCGATTATCCGATGCTCCCGGACGGCGGGCCACCTTTTCATCCGCGCTGCGAATGTACCCTAAATTTAACGAGCGAGACCGCGCTCCGGTGGAGAAACAAATGATCACGGCGTACCTGATCGACGACGTTATCCTTCGGAACCTTGTTTCCCTGGACGAATGGAACACGGCCGTCTATTCGGATGTCGCCGTCAAGGCTC
>Ga0265297_10006391_pt1 | contig 17159 bp, 22 predicted proteins | sample Munlanlwell13791_FD_192502 | JGI IMG/M metagenome (GOLD analysis project Ga0265297, IMG submission 192502) | Leachate microbial communities from a municipal landfill in Southern Ontario, Canada - Leachate well 137-91 | ecosystem: Engineered > Solid waste > Landfill > Unclassified | place...
TGGAAGAAAGAAGTAAAAGAATTTTTCAATTAAAACATTTGGGAAACAACTAACATGGGAAAGATTTATGCCTGGATTTAACGCACCACATGCAGGAGCCAAAACACAAATACGACCAGGTGGTGGCTTTCGTCAAAGCTTTGGCTCTGGTTTCAGTGATGAATATGAAAATTCCAATGCCGCTTCAGCTGCCTCTGCGCAAAAGCAAGCTACTCAACAGGCTTCAGTTTTAGGACAGCAGGGCGTAGCTAAACAACAAGCTGTAGCAAATGGAGCAGGGCAAACTCCGCTAGCCTTATCAAGTGAAACTGCCAAACAGCAAACGCCCCCGAGGGAAATAAGTAATCTAGGTGAAGAATTATTGAAACGTCCGGTCACAGATATCCTCCAAACTGGCAAATCCTTTTTTGATTTGCATGCGTTGTTAGGTATTAACCCAGAAGATTCTCCAGAAAATAAAGCTAAAAAACAAAAAATTGCCCAGAATTGGCAAAAACTAACCAGTGAAGAACAAGCTTTTGTACAAAAACAATATCAAGAAGAACAACAGAAGAAACAACAAGAGCAGCAAGCAGAGCAGGAAAAAAAGGAAAAAGAAGCAGAGAAAGCAGAGCAGCAATCCATCGCGCCACCCAGTAGCCCTCAAAAAGGTCCAGTGGGATTAACTGGCAGTAAGAAACAGCAAACTTCTCAATTACTGCAAAACAGAAGAACCCAGATGACTCAAGCTGATGGCTAGCTAAACTAACCTGCTCAAGTTACAATAGGTTGCAGTGATAAAACTTTATAACACTCTTTCCAAAAAAATCGAAGAATTTTCGCCAGTTCATTCAGGTTCTATGCAGGTTGGCCTCTATGCTTGTGGACCGACCGTTTATGACTACACTCACATCGGCCATTTGCGTAAATATGTGATGGATGATGTTTTAGTGAGAATGCTGCGTAATGCTTCGTACGAAGTGAAGCACGTGCAAAATATCACTGATGTGGGACATTTGATTTCTGATGATGATGAGGGTGAAGACAAAATGGAAAAAGGTGCACGCAAGTATGGCAAAACTGCTTGGGAATTAGCCAAGAAATTCGAAGACTACTTTTTTTACAGCATGGATAAAATGAATGTATTAAGACCTACTTTGAGTTGTCGCGCTACTGAACACATTCAAAGTCAGTTAGATTTGGTTTTAGATTTAGAAAAAAAAGGTTTCACTTACGTCATTGAAGGCGATGGTGTTTATTTCGATACCTCTAAGTTAGAAAAGTATGGTGAATTAAGCGGTCACGATCCGCGTTTTGCTCATCGAGAAACTAGAATGGGTGAGAACACTAGCAAGAAAAATCCCAGCGATTTTGCCCTGTGGAAATTCGAAAAACCTGGCGAAAATCGTCAAATGGTTTGGCCCAGCCCTTGGTATCCACGCAGTTTTCCAGGTTGGCATGTAGAGTGTAGCGCTATGAGCATCGAGCACTTGGGCCCACAACTAGATATTCACACTGGCGGCATTGATCATATTGCTGTGCATCACGCCAATGAAATCGCTCAGTCGGAAACTTATACTGGAGAAAAACCTTTTGCTAAGTATTGGGTCCATCATAATTTTTTACGAGTTGATGGTGAGAAAATGAGTAAGTCCTTGGGTAATTTCTATACCATTGATGACATCATTGAAAAGGGCTTTTCGCCACTAGCTCTACGTCTGCTATTTTTAAGTAGTCATTATCGCAGTGAGCAAAACTTTACCTTTGAAAGCTTAGAAGCTAGCCAAAACGCCTGGCAGAAGCTTTTGCAAGCTTATTTTACTCTCAAGAAGTCTGATCGTGATCTTTCTGACATTCAAGAAGATGATACAAAAGTAAGTCAAAAATTTGCTAGCGATTTTACAACTGCAGTTGAAAATGATCTCAACACACCAGAAGCCTTAGCTGTTCTATGGCAAATGTTAAAAGTTCCAGCTCTGACTAATAGCCAAAAGTATCGTTTGCTATTAGATTTTGATCGAGTTTTAGGTTTGGGTTTAATAGCAGCTAAGGAAAGCGATTTGGCTCTAAATAAAGCGGAGGATTTACAAGTTAAAGATTTACCAGAAGATTTACAAAAGCTTTTTGCAGAGAGAGAAAAGGCGAGGCTCGCTAAAGATTATGCAAAGTCTGACCAAATTAGATCAGAATTTACCAAAGCTGGTTATCAGCTCGTGGATTTAGATGGTTCAGTGATCATTAAAATTCAGCCTCAGCATTAATCAACTCAGCAAAGTGTTCTCTGATGGAGAAGAAGTTGTTTTTACAAACAATCAGATGGTCTAGTAACTTAATTCCCATTAAATTGGCGATGGCAGTAATTTTTTTAGTGAGTAGTAAATCGTCGTCTGATGGCTCGACATTACCAGAGGGATGATTATGTACCAAAATAAAACTGCTCGCTCCGAGATTAAAAGCAGGTTCGAAAATATATCTTGGCTCCAGAAAATTAAAGTTCAATCCACCGATGGCAATGGTTTTTTTACCAATTAGTTCTTGACGACCATTAAGATAAAAAGCCAGGCAATGCTCTTGTTTTTTATGATGTAGTTCCATCGATAATTCAAAAATTTTATTAGGGGTATCAATGCGCTCATATTTTGTTTTCTGTGCCAAACGCTGTCCCAACTCTAAGCTAGCTAGAATTTTATTTGCCAAAATTTCACCAATTCCAAAAATTTTGGTCAAAGATTGCTGATTAACATTGCTTGTAGGTGAGAATATTTGTTTTTCTACTTTTTTTGCCAATTCTAAAACATTCCAGTTTTTCTGACCGCTGCTGATGACTAGGGCTAAAAGCTCACTGTTATTTAGGGCTTGCAAGCCTTGTTCACGAACTTTTTCTCGCGGTCTATAACGTAGGGCTAAATCTTTGATTGCTTGTTTTTTTGTCACCACTTATCTATTATAATTAGAGTAGGTTACAAGAAGGTTACAAATTAACATTAGAGTAGACGACGCAGGAGAGTCACGAGTTCTTCTTCGAAAGACTGAGAACTAAGCAAACCTATTTTTTGATCCCAATTCAGTCCTGGCACGATGCTGTAAGGCTGATTGAGATCGACGACTAGAAGCAGAGGAATGATTTGTTTCTTGCTAGCGAGCTTAAGTGACTCAAGAAAATTAAAGATTTTTTTATTAGAAAAACTGCAACTTAAAAAGACTAAACTAAAATCTTGTTTTTGTAGCTCATCGCTAGCAGTTAGTACACTGTTTACTCTAGTGATCTTAAAAGTTTTTGAATTTAGAAAAGCATATGGCTTTTGCAAATCCAAATTGGGCTCAACGATGAGGATGGTGGGAGGAGTTGAGTCTGGTAACATATTTTAATTAGATTTTTTCTAATAAAAATAGAGTAATAGTTTATAAGCACTTAGTCAAGTAAACAAAATATGACAAAGATGGACAAAATTGCTAAAAAATTAAGACAAGCTAGAGTTGAAGCAGCGCTGTCCCAAAAAGATCTGGCCGATTCGCTCAAACTTTCTGATCGGACCATTAGCGCTTATGAAAAAGGTAGGGCCATGCCACCGCTTGATACTTTGCAAATTATCAGTAATTTAACTCATAAATCCATCAACTATTTTCTTGATGAAGAAATTGATGACGGAGATGATCTTGATTTGCAGGTTAAATTGAAAAAAATTGAAATCGAATTGTTGCAGATCAAAAAAGCTCTCAAAGCACATGGCTTGTGGGATTAAGAATCTTTGCCCAAAATTTCTATCAATTGTGTATAAACTCTTAAGTTGTGTAAACTAGCCAAGCGGAAAGCACTGCCATCGCCGATTTTAAATAAATGATGTAAATAAGCTTTGCTGACTTGGGGAATGTCATTGGTTTTTTGACAAATTAGACAGTCGCAAAATTCACTTACAGCTCTAGTGTCGGTGGCAAATTGGCCTTTGTTGATATAACAATAATCGAAAATTTCACTCAGTCGATCTTCTTTGCTTAATTTTTCTAAATCAGTGCGACTCAAAGTTTTAGGATCAACTTTGAAAGTATAAAGTCGCTGGTGACGAGCATCTCTAGTTGGCAAAACGCAATCAAAAAATTGGTAACCCATAAAGAAGAGCTTGACAATATTTTCTGGAGTACCCACACCAAGGGCAAAACGCAGGCTATCTTTGCTTGTCAAACCAGCATTTAATTTACAAAAAGAGTAATCAAATTGATCATCCTTGGTGAAGGGCCAACCACCCAAACCGTAAAGATCAAAACCAATTTTTTGAAGTTCGTCGGCACAATAAGTACGCCACTTTTCATGGTCATGACCTTGGATGGGAGCGAGTAAGAGTGGGCGATTGTTTTTATCAAAACCATGTTCGACTAATTGCTTTTCAAACTCAATTTTGGCTCTTTTCGCCCAGGCGATAGTTCTTATGACACTTTCTTCAATGCGTTTTTCGTTGGCCTCAGGTGGGGTAAAATCATCGAGACAAGTCATTACATCGCTCCCAATCACAAATTGCATACGAATCGAATCTTCAGGGGTGAATAGAGTTTTACTTTGTTTTTTAGGGCCAGAATAAAGCACGATCCCGTCGTCGATAATTTTACCAAGATTAGGATTTTTACGAATCAGCGAAAAAAGTTGAAAGCCACCAGAATCAGAAGAGACAAAACCACTCCAATTCATCATTTTTTTGATGCCGCTAACTTTTTTAAGAACTTCTTCGCCTGGTTTTTGAATCAGGTGATAAGTATTAACCATCACACCTTGTAAGCCCACTTTGGCAAGATCAAGACTATCTAAATTACGAGTCACACCCAAAGTGGCGTCTGGTAAAAAAATAGGCAAGCGATAGGTTTTGTTTTTGATCTTAATTTCTGACACAACTGTATTATACCTTGGCTCTTGAGTTATAATCTGTGCAGCTATGTTACACAAAGTTAATGAGCAAAACGAGCAAGAAATTATTGTGCGCCCTCCTGCTAAACTGCGAAGAGGTGAGGGAGCAAAAATTATCGCTCAGGGAAATTTCTTCAGAATTTGGCAATGGCCACAAAAACTTTATGACGGTAGCAAAGTAACTTTTGAAAGCGTTTCCAGAGCTGATACAGTGACGGTTTTGGCTCTAACTGCCGACAAAAAAGTGCTGATGACTAAACAAACTCAGCCTGGTTTTCAGGAATTTTGGAGTTTACCAGGTGGCATTATTGATGAGGGTGAAAGTGTTTTGGCTGCTTCTAAACGTGAATTATTGGAAGAAACTGGTTTTTCGAGCGATGATTGGTATTTTTTGTTTGGTGGACAAATGAATAGTCGCATTGATTGGGCGAATTTTTATCTAGTCGCCAAGAATTGTCGAAAGGTGGCTGAGTCCACGCCTGACGCGGGCGAAAAAATCAGCGTCGAACTTTTTGATTTAGATCAACTTCCACGCTTGGTGAAAGACAAAAAATTTCGTAATAGTGATTTTGCCTTGTGGTATTTTCAAACCGATGGAGCAGAATTGAAAAATCTCTAGCTGTTTTAAGTTCATGCTACAATAAAAGAACCAGTAAAAGAAGGAAATAATATGCCTAGTAAAAAAAGTAAATCCACGATGAAAAAATTGATCCGTCCACTAGCTGGTCGTAAACTGGCCGGCGTTGCCATGGCCTTTGCCAATTATTTTGCAATTGATGTTACTCTAGTTAGAGTCATTCTAGTCTTGGCTTTGGTGCCAGGCGGTGTACCAGGATTAATCATCTATCTTCTATGTTGGTTAGTAATCCCTTCTGAGGAATAAAATCTCATTTTTGTAAGCGAAAAGAAAAACCCCGCTTTTTTAAGGCGGGGCCTTCAAATTTGAAGGAGAGTTGTCACTCTCCTTCAGGGGTGGGAGTTTCTGGGGGTGCCTTGGACTTTTCATAATTGTCCTCGGCCTGTTTCAGGGCCTCTTGGGCCCTGTCAAAATTCGCCTGTGCTTCCCACAGCTCACAGGCGTAGGGGTTGCCGCCTAAACACTCGACGGCAACTTGTTGGGAGTTGTACGCCTGCAGGGCATATATCCCTGCGACAACAACCCCCAAAAAAACCAAAACAAACAGAACTAAAAGAGCCTTGCTCATGGCTCTTTCTCCTTTTAACGCTGCTGTTTAGATTTCTGTAGCCGCTTTAGCCACAGTTCAGCAACGCGACAACTAGGCGTGATTATGCTACAAAAGTATCCAAAAGTCAATTGTTATAGGATTATTTATCGAGGAGTTTGTCCTTTTTTATGACTGGCTTTTTAATGTTAGAATGAAGGCAACTATGCTAAAAATAAACGAAACTCTGCCAGAAATTATCATGGACGCTTTTCATGAAGAGAAATTGCTTAAAATCAATCTCTCAGACTACAAAGGTAAATGGTTAGTAATGCTTTTTTATCCAGCTGATTTTACTTTTGTCTGCCCAACAGAATTAGAAGAGGCCGCAAACAAATATGCTGATTTTCAAAAAATCGGTGCTGAAATTGTCAGTGTTAGTACTGACACTGCTTTTGTCCATAAAGCTTGGCATGATAATTCCAAGGCTATCGCTAAAGTCAAATATCCAATGTTAGCTGATCCGGGTGGCAAATATTGTAAATTGTTTGGCACTTATATCGAAGAAGAAGGCTTGTCACTGCGCGCCACTTTTATCATTAACCCTGAACAAAAAGTGGTAGCCATGGATATGCACGACAATAGTATTGGTCGCAGTACTGAAGAAATTTTCCGTAAATTACAGGCTGCCAAATTTGTTTATGACAATCATGGTGCAGTAGTTTGTCCAGCCAGTTGGAAGCCTGGTGATAAAACTCTGAAACCAGGTGTGAATTTAGTGGGGAAGATCTAGTTTTTTGACTTTAATTTATTGTTTTTCAACTACTATATAACCAGTCAAGATTGGAGGACAAGGTGTTTGATCAGTGCCATTTGGATAAAAATTCAATCTGCCATTAATATGCTCAGAATAGCCACTTTGAAAAACAGTTTTTTTATCAATCAATTTCATTTTGATTTCGTGTTTAGTTAATAAATTCTCAATATATTCTGCGTATTGATCGACAGAGAAATATGCATAGCGTTCTTTTACTTCATCTGTATAGCGATGAGACCAGCTAAAATGCCCAGCAATTTCTAAAGCATCTTTTAAATTAACTTTAATTTCAGTGCCTGATGAAATTCTTTCTGTAAGCTGTCGCTTAATGTAAGATAAATCACTTCCTTTAAAGTCATTGATAAATTTTTTTAAAAAGTCAACTGGGTCACTGGGATCATTAATTTGTTTTTCTCCAACTACCAACGTAATCATTTGTTCAGCTTGTGGATATTGCATAAAATCACGAATAATTACTCTGCCGCCAGCGACGAGTACTCTTTGAGCTTCAAGAAAAAATTGATTAACAGTTTGACCAAAAGTAAAATTGTCGCCAAAAGTAGCTATTTCATGTATGACTGACGAGGCAACAATAGCAGAAACAGAACTATCTTTAAGAGGCATAACGTTTGCCTTGGCGGCGATACATTCGATAGTCGGAGCTTTTTCGTCAAGCTGTTGTTGGCTATGTTGCAAGTCTTCAATCATGGGCAAAGAATAATCAATAGCTAATATTTTCTGATCATAAAAAACTTTGAGCATTTCTCGTTCTAAAGCGCCACCCCCAGGACCAATACTAAGTATTTTTTTAGTTGAACTTTGAATATCTTGTATGTATGGAAAAATACCCTGGGCTTTTTCGCTTAAACTACTGTTCATTTTTTCGCGATAAGCTTGAAATTTATCACTTTGCAATTGGGGGATTTTATAATCATTTTCTAATTTCACGAGAGAGATTGTACCATGAAACCAGGTAGTAAATATTAATTTTCTCGATATAATAGCGCTATGAATTTACAAATCGGCATCGTCGGCCTTCCCAACGTTGGCAAATCTACACTTTTCAACGCCCTGCTTAAAAAACAGGTGGCTTTGGCGGCTAATTATCCCTTTGCCACGATTGAACCCAATGTTGGTGTCGTAGAAGTGCCAGATGATCGTTTGATCCAGTTGGCGCAGGTGACCAAAGCTAGTGAAAAATTAACTAATTTGCCTCCGCTTAAATATGCTTTGGTGGAATTTGTCGATATTGCTGGTTTAGTGGCAGGAGCGAGCAAAGGCGAGGGCTTGGGTAACAAATTTTTAGCCAACATCCGCCAAACCGATGCAATCTGTCATGTTTTGCGCCATTTTAGTGACCCAAATGTGCTCCGTGAAGGTTCGGTAGATCCAGAACAAGATTTAGCGATTATTCGCACCGAGTTACAGTTGGCTGACCTGGAAACTTTGCAGAAACAGCAACAACCAAAAGGTGCGGTTAGCAAAGACGAGAAAGCTAAGTGGGAGACTATTCAAAATTTTTTAGGCAAAATACAGCAAGGTCAAAGTCTCGTTTGCCAAAGCGAAACTGAAAAATTAGTGGCTAAGGAACTTTGTTTACTGACTGCTAAACCGGAAATTTTTGCCATTAATGTTGACGAAAAAGAGCTTGTTAAAACTCAAGAATTAACCGAACTTTTTGCCACCAAACTTCTCATCAAAAAAGAGCAAATCATCATCATTTCTGCCAAGATCGAGAGCGAATTAGCAGTTTTAGCTATGGAAGATCAAGAGCTTTATATGCAAGAATTGGGTATTAAAGAAAGTGGTTTATCTCGTTTAGCGGCGGTAGCTTATCAGACTTTGGGTTTACAAAGTTTTTTAACCACTGGTGAAATTGAGAGCAAAGCTTGGACGATCAGAAAAGGTTCCACCGCTCAAGAAGCGGCTGGTGTGATTCACACTGATTTTAGCAAGAAATTTATCAGTGCCAAGATAGTTAATTTTGCAGATTTTATCAAAATTGGTGGTTGGGTGGCTTGTAAAGAAATTGGGAAAGTTAGACAAGAAGGTCGTGATTACATCATGCAAGATGGTGATGTAGTGGAGTTCATGATTGGTAAGTAGTTTAGAAGCTTTAATCTCTTGACCTTCTCTGTTATAATACTTTTTAGAAATTAAAATTCGCTTATTAATTATCCATGAGATGAGGCGGGGCCACATCTTGCGAATCTTAGAACAAGTATGAAATTAGCTAAAGAAATTATCACCAAAGATTACGAATTAACTTATCTGATTCCTGGCGATCTCTTAGACGCCGATGTTTCCAGACTCAAAAAAGAAATCATTGATTTAGCTGTCAAAAATAAAGGCACCATCGTCAAAGAAGACGATTGGGGTCGTAAGCATTTAGCCTACAATATTTCTCAGGGTGGCAAAACTTATGAGGAAGCTGTTTATGTGCACATGGTTTTGAATTTTCCAGTTTCAACTGTCCAAAAATTTGATCAAACTTTAACTTTAAATCGTGAGATCATTCGCCATTTATTGGTAATTGCTGATGAATTGGACAAATCTATTGAAGATTAATTTATGTCGTTGGTTTCTTTTTCTTTACTAAAAATGAATTAGTCACACTTCTTGTAATTTTGTTAATGGATAATGAAAAAAGATCAATACAAATACACTCTGATGAGAGAAAGGCAAAAATGTCAGTTCGTTCTTTAAATAAAGTTATGCTAATAGGGAATCTAACCAGAGATCCGAATCTGCGTTATACCCCAAATAGCACTGCGGTGGCTTCATTTGGCATTGCTACTAATCGTTCTTGGACTCCAGCTGATGGCGGAGATAAACAAGAAAGAGTAGATTTTCATAATGTAGTCGCTTGGTCCAAATTAGCTGAAATTTGTGGGCAATTATTACACAAAGGAGACAAGGTTTTTGTCGAAGGTCGTATTCAAACTAGAGATTGGAAAACCGAGAGTGGAGAAGTCAGAAAAGTAACTGAAATCGTCATTGATAATATGATGTTGCTTAGTAACAGAGGTGGCAAGTTTGCCAGTAATGAAGAAAACGAATCAGAACCAGAAGAAAATAGTAAAAATACTGAAGAAACCGCTGTTCCAGCAGAGGCTGCCGAAGTAGAAGATGTTTCTGACGACATTCCTTTTTAGGAATTTAGAAATTAGCAGTATTAATAGTTAAGGAAGAAAAATGAAGACTCATAACTTTAGCTACAAAAAAGCCGAAGAACTCAGAAGATTTGTCACCGCTCAGGGCGCTATTTTGCCACGAGCTAAGACAGGTCTTAGTGCTAAATTCCAAAAGAAATTAGCCAGAGAAGTCAAAAGAGCTAGACATTTAGCCCTTTTGCCATTTACTCAAACCGTTTAAGCACTTTATTAGCGATTTTACTTGTGATTTTTTTTACGAGCTAGATTACAATGGTTTTTCTGTATGAGAAACAAGCCAGCTTGGATTTTTAATTTTATTCGTACTGCAATTTTTGCTGTTTTGTTTATTACCTTAGGTTTGGTGTTGGGTTTTCGTTATGCCAGCGAAGGCTCTCTTTTTGGGCAAAAAATTACTCTCTTTGAAAATCTCGCCGACAAAACCAAAACCAGCAATCTCTCCAATTTGATTAATAGTTCTAGTAAAAATACTTCTGTCTCCATGGATACTTTCTGGGAAGTTTGGCAACTCTTAGAAAGAGATTATCTTGAAACAGACAAAATTGATGAATCCAAAATGATGGAAGGGGCGATATCCGGAATGGTCACTGGGTTAGGTGATCCTTATACCATGTATTTACCACCAGAGGATAACTCTAAAGCAGAAGAAGATTTGGCAGGTAGTTTTTATGGAGTTGGAATAGAACTGGCTTATATCGATGGAGTTGTTGGTATTTTAGCGCCTCTTAGTGGTAGTCCCGGAGAAAAAGCAGGGCTTTTAGCTGGAGATTTAATTATTCATGTTAAAGATGAAAAAACTGGTTTAGATGAAGATACCACTGGTTGGACTTTGGATGATGCTGTCAAAAATATTCGTGGGCTTAAGGGCACTTCAGTAATATTGAGCATTTATCGTAAGAGTGATAATAGTAGCCAAGATATTACTGTTATTCGCGACGAAATTATTGTCAAAAGTGTCACTCTGGAATTTCCAGAGGTAAATGGTAAGAAAGTAGCCCACCTTAAACTTTCCAAGTTTGGAGAAAGAACCTTGGATGAATGGAATCAAGCTGTGAGCGAAATAGTTAGTCAAAAAGGTCAAATTGCTGGTTTGGTGTTGGATTTACGTAATGATCCAGGTGGTTTCTTTGATGTTTCCATCGATGTTGCTAGTGATTTCATTAAGAGCGGGGTAGTAGTTAGTCAAAAATCTAAGTACAGCACCAAAAACTACAATAGTACTGGCAAAGCTCGTTTATTGGGTATTCCCACAGTGGTTTTAGTAAACAAAGGCAGTGCCTCTGCTTCTGAAATTGTGGCAGGAGCGCTCAGAGATGACGCGGGCATCAAACTTATCGGTGAAAAAACTTTTGGTAAAGGCACAGTGCAAGATCGTCGCGAATTGAGTAATGGCGGCGGACTTCATGTGACTGTTGGTCGTTGGTTAACTCCAAGTGGTAATTGGATTCACGATGATGGTTTAGCAGTAGACGTAGAAGTCGCTCAAAATTACGATACTCCAGATGATGAAGTATTGCAGAAGGCGGTAGAGCAGTTTTAATCCGTTTTTTTAATCTGAAATTTCGTCGCTGTTTTCACCAGTTTTTTCGTCAACTTCGATGAGAGATTTAGTCGAAGCAATCAGCTCGTCTAGATTGCCTTCGAGAATTCCTTCCAAATTATGCCAAGAGTGATGGATGCGATGGTCAGTCACACGACTTTGCGGATAGTTGTAGGTTTTGATTTTTTCAGCGCGCATGTTGCGTCCAATATTACTGCGAGCCTCATCAATTTCAGCTAATTTTTTATCTTCCTCAATTTGCCAAAGTTGAGCGCGAAGCAACTCTAAAGCAATTTGGCGATTTTGCGCTTGTTTTCTTTCTGTGCGAGCGTTAACGACTAGGCCACTAGGTTTGTGTACAAGACGAACAGCTGAGCTAGTTTTATTGACTGACTGTCCGCCAGCGCCACCAGCGCGCATAAAAGACCACTCCAGATCTTCTTCTTTAATCTCAACTGCCGCGGCAGTTACTTCTGGTAAAACTGCTACAGAGGCAGTCGAAGTATGAATACGACCAGCAGCTTCAGTGCTAGGCACGCGTTGAACGCGATGCACTCCAGAATCATAACGAAATAATTTGTAGGCTGACAACCATTCTGTTTTACCAGTTTTATTGATTTTGCCATCTTCATCAATTTCCACGATTGGCAATTCCACTTTACCTTTGACTTTAAACACTAAATCATCGATCAATTCGACTTTTAAGCCCTTATTTTCGGCATAACGAGTGTACATGCGCATTAGATCATTGGCCCAAATTTTGGCCTCATCGCCACCAGCACCGCCACGAATTTCAATAATAGCATTAGCAGTTTGGGCAACTTGTGAATTATCATCTTCTGTTTTACTTTGCCCATTTAGGAAATCAGCCGCAGCAAGTTCTAAGGCTTTTTTTTCCTCTAGTAAACGAGCAATTTCTTCATTAGCTAAATCGTGCATTTCGACGTCTTCTAGCAATGCCTGATTTTCGATAATTGCGGCTTCAATCTGATCGATTTGTGTTTGATAGGGGTTAAAGGTTTGATCCATATTTTAATCTTTCTTAATTTGATCTCTTTATAATTATATACAAAAAAACGCAACCTGAATGTTGCATCAATAAAAATAAAGAGGGAAACTAATTTTCAGCGGGAGCGTCAGCTTGTTTTTTAGCTTTGAGTTCGGCTTGTTGTTCGACTAAAATTTGTTTGTAGGATTTAGATTCTACTTTTTCTTTGACAGCTTTTTTAGCTTTGCTGGCGGCACTAACGGCAGCGGCTTGAGCTAACTGCATTTTTTTCTGGAATTTATCCACACGACCTTGACGATCGACAAATCTCATTTCACCGGTGAAAAAAGGATGACAAGCACTGCAAATATCAATTTGCATGGTTTTCTTAACACCACCAGTCACGAAAGTGTTACCACAACTACAGGTGACTACACAGTCATGTTGCCAGTTGCTAGGATGTATTCCTTGTTTCATAAGAGGGGATTATTATAGCATAAAATTACGAAAGTGAAGGGGAAAAAGATTTTAGCATTTTTTTAATCTCCTCGACACTTAATGCACTTTGTTCTCCAGATTGCATGTTTTTGAGCGTGAATTTATTTTCTCTAATTTCATTTTCGCCAACCACTACCACAAAAGGAATTTGTTTTTGTTCTGCGACTTTAAATTGTTTGCCCAACTGATCAAGAGCTGGAAAGACTTCAGTTTTAATTTTTGCCAAGCGTAATTCCTTGGCGATTTCCAAAGCCTTACTCTGACAGACTTCATCTTCAAAAAAACTAATCATCACTGACGTACCCATGTTGCTTTCTGGAATCAGATTGAGCTGTTCGCAAGCTTCCACAATGCGATCAAAACCAAGACCAATGCCAACCGCTGGCATTTTGTAGCCCGACAAATCTTCAATAAGATTGTCATAACGACCACCGCCGCCAACCGAAGAACCACCACATTCAGGAATTTTCACTTCAAAAATTAGACCAGTGTAGTAATCTAAACCGCGTGCTAATTTTGGGTTAAAAATTAGGGTTTTTTCATCCACTCCCAGTGCCAAAGTTTTTTGTACAGTGTTATTTAAATTATCTGATATAGCAATCTTATCAAGTTTGCTTAAAACAGCCTCAGCATCTTGGCGAGAGAGACTCTTGTCGACTAATTCTTCGATGATCGTTTCGGAGCTTTGTTTATCTAATTTATCAATGCTTTGGATAATAGAATAAACATCCACTTTTTCATTCGCAAACGGATTAATGCTATTCATGAGCAGTTCACGATCATTAAATTCAATGATGATGTTTTTAAAGCCAAGATTTTTGAAAACAGCATCGACCGTCGCTAAGAGTTCAGCATCAGCTAGAATACTTGTGCTGCCAAAAATATCGCAATCGCATTGAGTAAATTCGCGATAACGACCTTTTTGTGGTTTATCAGCGCGGAAAACATTTTGAATCTGGTAACGACGAAAATATTTAGGCAATTCATTTTGGTATTGACTCAAAACACGCGCAGTTGGCACAGTTTGATCATAGCGTAGGCCCACTTGGCGCTCGCCACGATCTTGAAAAGTGTAAACTAATTTATCGGCTTCCTCGCCATATTTACCAAGCAATAAACTGGCATATTCCAGAGTAGGAGTTTGAAGTGGGGCAAAGCCATAAACTTCAAAAGTTTCTCTGATCTTGTCACTGACATATTGTCTACTACGAGCTGCAGCGGGCAAAAAATCGCGAAAGCCTTTAAGTGTTTGTATGTTCTGTTTATTCATATATATTTCCTTTAGTATTTTAAATTAAAAAATCCCCTCGTGGGGGATCTCTTTTCAATGTATGCAAAAATCACCCCAATCTTAGACGGAGGTGTTGTTATGAAAAGCTGAAACTTTTACACTTTCTTTTTGCATTGCTGTCATTATAGGGTATAAGAGCGTTTTGGTCAAATTTATGGAGAGAGAATGCTATACTATGTGCTGAAATTGTTAAAACGGGCCGATAGCTCAGTTGGCTAGAGCGCTGCATTCGCATTGCAGAGGTCAGGGATTCGATTTCCCTTCGGTCCACAAAACATTCTATTAACAAATGGATTATTTCTCAAAAGAGCTCAATGCTTTGATAGTACTTACCACGTAATTGCCATTTTGATCAGCAAAAGCGACGATTAAACATTGTAAATCTTTATAAAAGTCACTCAATTCAACTGTTTCTCCTTTATAGTCTTGAAAACTAGTCTTTTTTGTAAAAGAGAAATGCAAATTTTCTCCGCTAGTTCTAGGCATAATTTCTAGATCATCTTTGCCAATATCAGCGATGGAACCAATGGTAATAATTTTGTTTTTAGGGGTAAAGTCTTTTTCGTAAACGATAATTTTTTTAATTTTTAAGTTGTTATCGACTATTTCACTGTAAATTCCTACCCAATTATCAATGACAACGTCATCGATCTTAATATCTTTACCTTTTTTCTGAATGGTAATATCCTCACTTAGAGGCACAATTTTGCTACCAGAGTAATTGTTGACGGTTAGAGTTTCTTGACTGACGCGTGTCACTTTAGCCAAGCAAGCTCTTTCTGTTCGTAAATCAGCTCCAACTGTGCCAAGTTCAGTTTTTTTCTCTTGAATCACTTTTTTAATATTATCAATAGTACTGTTTTCCGCTTCTTGTTTTTGTTGTGCGCTGTCAGAGCTATTAGCAGCAAAAACTATGCTGGTAGATAATAAAAACAAACCACAAGTGATTGCTAAAAACCAATTTTTGTATTTTGTTTTGTTATTACTTAGTTTCATAAACTACGGTTCTTTGTTTGCTGACTTGCTGACCATCTTCATCGATACTATTGATTTCAATCAAATTACCACCGAGAGTCAGCTGTACTTTAACTGAAAAGTTACCAGATTCATCAGTATTGCTAATAGTCTCAACATCATTGACTAAGATCACTACAAAACTGTCCGGATTGCTACTGCCAGAGACGATTAGCTCTTCTTCATTGGTAAGCAGTTCTTCTTCTGGGCTATTAATAACTAATTGAGGATCTTGTATAGCAGCAGACTCTGTGCTGACTGGATTATTAATTAGCTGATCAGTGTTGCTATTTTGACCAGTTTTGGCGTTCTCTGAGTTTTGATAGATGCCGAAGGTAATCATTAATCCAAGAGTAATGCCAACAAAAATTGCTAAAAGAATTTCTTTTCGCATAATTTTTTTTAAGCTTGTGCTTAAGAGAGAGTATCTTAAGCTAATTATACACAAAAGTAAAGTTTTTTGATTTAGATTGAACTGTTTGAGCAGGTTTTGACAGTCGAAATTGGTGTGTTAGACTAATGATCAATATTATGCAAATCACTTATCATGGTCAGTCATGTTTTAAACTTAAGGGAGAATTAGGGAGTGTAGTGACTGATCCGTTTGATGATAAAGCTGCAGGCATTCCTTTGCCTCGCCTCAACGCAGAAGTAATTACTATTTCTCACAATCATTCTGACCACAATGCCAGTAGTAAAGTAAAAGGAACCAGCAAAAGGGAGAACCCTTTTATAGTGGATTTTCCTGGAGAATATGAAGTGGGTGGCATTTCAGTTTTTGGTACTAAAACTTTTCATGATCAAGCTAATGGGGCAGATAAAGGCACAAATATTGTTTTTAAAATTTTAATTGATGGACTTTCTGTTTGTCACTTAGGTGATCTTGCTCATCAGTTAGATGAACAACAATTAGATGCGATTGGCATGGTTGACGTCTTGCTTTTGCCAGTTGGTGGGCCATTTTCTCTGATGAATGATGAAGCTATTAAAGTTGCTAATGCTATTAGTCCAAGTATTTTGATTCCAATGCATTACAGTGACAGTTCTTACCCAAGTGACACGAAGTTGAAGCCACTGGATCAATTTTTACAAAGTTTTGGAGCTTCTGTTGAACCAGAAGATAAATTGATAGTTGAGAAAGATCGCTTGCCCGAAGAAATGCAATTAGTGGTCTTGCGTCGCAGTTAAAAGCGTTGTAAATTGACCGCAGAGAAGAAGCTATGGATCCAAAAATTCCTCCACATGATCTTGACGCAGAAAAGTCAGTTTTGGCAGCTATTTTGATTGATAAAGATGCCATTATCAAAGCCTCAGAGATCCTCAAACCAGAGTCTTTTTACAGTAACGCTCATCAGGCTATTTTTGAAGCAATGCTGGAGCTTTATGACAAAAGAATGACTATTGATGTCATTACGTTAAAAGATCAATTAACTAAAGATAAAAAAATTCGTACTGTAGGTGGTGTATCTGGTATTAGTCAGTTATCTAATTTGTTGTCGACTGCAGCTAACGTCGAAAATTATGCTTCCATGGTCAAAGAGAAATACGTCAAGAGAGAATTAATCGCTCTTTCCAATGAAGTTGGTAATTTGGCCTTTGATGAAAGTAAAGAAGTAAATGAAATTCTGGATAGTGCCGAACAGCAAGTGATGGCTATCTCTCAAACTCATGCCCGTCGTGACTTTTTACCGATTAAACAAACTTTGGTGGAAAGTTTCGATCGTTTAGACGAATTGCAAAAAAGCGGCGGCGAGCTGCGTGGTTTATCCACTGGTTTCGCCGATCTAGATCGCATGACTGCA
>Ga0265297_10006392_pt1 | contig 17158 bp, 14 predicted proteins | sample Munlanlwell13791_FD_192502 | JGI IMG/M metagenome (GOLD analysis project Ga0265297, IMG submission 192502) | Leachate microbial communities from a municipal landfill in Southern Ontario, Canada - Leachate well 137-91 | ecosystem: Engineered > Solid waste > Landfill > Unclassified | place...
TTTTTATATCTTGGGATAAAAGGCGATTCTTCACCCGCCAAGACCGGCGCGCCGGATGCCGACGCCGCGCAGACGGCCCAAGATAACAAACTTTTTGACGGTTTGCGAAAAGCCGATCTGGAAAATATGGTTTTTAAGGAGAAGAAATTTGAGGCGTTGACGCAAAACGGCGAATTTCCCGTAAGCATCGGCCAGCGGGGGAGAGAAAATCCATTCGCTCCGTATTAAGGTCGGGACGCGTGAATAACGAACAATGAATCGCGGATGATGAATTAGGGAAAATTGAATTATAATTCATAATTCACAATTCACGATTCTTTTTTTCTGTGCCCAATCCAGCCAATGAAATAAAGCTTGCTCAAGAGCGCGCCAAGGGGTTGGGCGTTCCTTTGGCCGACTTGACTGGCAAGCTGATACCGCCGCAGGTTTTAAGGGAGATGACCGAAGAAGCGGCGACTTTTTATCAGTTCGTTCCGCTGGAAAAAAGAGGGAATGTTTTGGATGTGGGAATGCTTAATCCCGATGACATAAAATCGCAGGAGGCCTTGCGTTTTATCGCCCAAAACAAAAATTTTGTTCCCAAGATTTTTTTAATTACGGATAATGATTTTAAGAATGTTTTGAAGCAATACCGCACCTTGAAAGAAGAGGTGGACACGGCCTTGTCGGAGTTGGAAAAAGAGTTGTCTGTCCGCGACGAAACGGCCGGCAATGAAGACAGAAAGCTGGAAGCCGAATCGGCGCTGGAGCGGGTGATGGCGGAAGCGCCGATAACTAAAATCGTGGCGGTCATTTTGCGCCACGCTAACGAAGGCCGGGCTTCCGATATCCATATTGAGCCGGTGGAGGACCGCTTAAAAATCCGTTTCCGGGTGGACGGAATCCTTTACACCAGCTTGCTTTTGCCTCGGGCCATTCAGCCGGCGGTCGTTTCCAGGATAAAAATTTTATCTTCTTTGAAAATTGACGAAACGCGGGTGCCGCAAGACGGGCGGTTTCATTCGGTCATTGACAACAATAAAATTGATTTTCGCGTTTCCACTTTCCCGACGGCTTTCGGCGAAAAAGTCGTGTTGCGCCTGCTGGATCCCAGCCAAGGGGTGAGGACTTTTGAACAGCTGGGGCTGGATGGTCATAATCGCCAGGTGGTTGAAGAAGCGATCGGCAAACCCTTCGGCATGATATTGCTTTCCGGCCCCACGGGTTCCGGCAAAACAACGACTTTGTATGCGATCTTGAAAACCCTGAACGAAGAAGCGGTGAATATCGTATCCCTGGAGGACCCGGTGGAGTATTATATAGAAGGCGTAAGCCAGTCGCAGATCAAGCCGGAGATCGGCTATTCATTCGCTTCGGGGCTTCGCTCAATCTTGCGCCAGGATCCGGATGTCATCATGGTCGGCGAAATTCGCGACAGCGAAACCGCCGAGTTGGCGACGCATGCCGCTTTGACCGGCCATATTGTGCTTTCAACCATCCATACCAATAACGCCGTCGGCGTGATTCCGCGGTTGACCGATATGGGCGTGCAAAGATTTTTGATACCCTCCGCTTTGTCTTTGGCCATGTCGCAACGGCTGTTGCGGCGGCTATGCACGGAGTGCAAAAAAGCGATTGAACCGGCGCCGAAAGTCAAAGAGCTGCTGGCGAGGGAAGTGGCAGAATTGCCAACGACGGCCAAGGAGAGCGTCAAGGATGTTGATTTTAAAAATTTGAAAATTTGGCAAGCGCCGGGCTGCAAGTTTTGCGCGCAAAAAGGCACCAAAGGGCGCATCGCCATTTTTGAAGCGCTCACCATGACGCCTCAGCTTGAGCAAATCGTGGTTGAGGGGGCGACGGAAGGAAAAATCGCCAAAGAGGCCGCGCGCCAGGGCATGACAACGATGAAACAGGACGGGATAATCAAAGTTCTGCGCGGCGTCATTTCTTTTGAGGAGCTTATCGGGTCGGTGGAGGTGCTGCAAAAAGAGGCGGCGGAAGAATAAATGCATTGAAGTTTTGCGGCGCCGGTCGGCGCGGCAAGCGCATCGGAGGTTCGCACACTTGATGTTTGACATTAAAATAATTTTATTATGTATGGCCGAAGAAAAAATCAAAATTTTACTCATTGAAGATGATAGATTTCTTTCGGAGATGTATGCTACCAAATTGACCGAAAGCGGTTTTATCGTGGAGACCGCTTTTAATGGAGAGGAAGGGCTGGCCAAGGCAGAAAATATAAAGCCCAAACTGGTCTTGCTGGACATCGTTTTACCCAAAAAAGACGGGTTTGAGGTTTTGGCGGCGCTAAAAGAAAAAGGGTTTCTGAAAGATATGAAAATCATTGCTCTGACGAATCTTGGGCAAAAAGAAGAAGTGGAAAAGGGCATGTCGCTGGGCGCCAGCGACTACATCATCAAAGCGCATTTTACGCCCACCGAAGTGGCGGCCAAAGTTAAAAAAATACTGGGAATTTAAACATAAAAACATCTTAACATAATAACATTTAAACATAGGATAATGCGGCAGACAGCGTCAGATGATTCGTATGTTTAAATGTTTTAATGCTTAAATGTTAAAATGATTATGCCCGAAGATTATAAAAAAGAAATGGACGAGCTTTTAGAGGAGGTCATAAAGCGCGACGCAACAGATTTGCATATTTCGGTGGGGCGCCCTCCGATTTTCAGGGTGGATGGAAGTTTGGTCGCCATGGAGGGGCGGGAGCCGATATCTTCGGACCATGCCAAAGACCTTATTTTGGGACTGTTGAACAAAAGCCAGGAAGAAAATTTTTTAATCAACAAAGATGTAGACCTTTCCATCGCCTTCAAAGACAAGGCCAGGTTCAGAGTCAATGTCTACCAGGAAAGCGGCAATATCGCGGCGGCCATGCGTTTTATCCCCACGCGCATCAGGACAATAGAAGAATTGCACTTGCCGCCGACCTTGCATCAGTTTACGCAGGCCTCCCAAGGATTTTTTCTGGTGGTGGGCCCGTCGGGCCACGGCAAATCAACGGCCTTGGCCGCCATGGTAGACGAGATCAACCATTCCCGGCAAGATCATATGATAACCATTGAAGACCCGATAGAATATATTTTCCCGCAGGACAAATGCATCATTGACCAGCGCGAGGTGAGCGTGGATGTGGCCGATTTTCATCGCGGTCTGCGCGCCATGTTCCGCCAGGATGCGGATGTAGCCATGATAGGCGAGATGCGCGACCCGGAAACCATTTCTACCGCCATGACCGCGGCTGAAACGGGACATCTTATCTTCTCAACTTTGCATACCAACACCGCGGCCCAAACCATCGACCGCATAATTGACAGCTTTCCGCCCCATCAGCAAGGGCAGATTCGCATGCAGCTTTCCGCCACTTTGCTGGGCGTGCTTTCGCGCCGTTTGGTTCCGGCGGTGAAGGGCGGGCTGATAAACGCCGTGGAATTGCTTATCGCCAATTCCGCCGTGCGCAATTTGATCCGCGAGGGCAAAACCCACCAAATCGATATGGTGATAGAAACCAGCGTGGAAGAAGGGATGATATCGCTGAACCGGTCGCTGGCGGACTTGGTGAACCAGGGATTCGTCAGTTTTGAGAACGCGGAAATGTTTTCCAACAACCCCCATGAATTAAAGATGATATTGCAGAGATAGACATTCGAACATATTAACATCCAAACATAAAAACACGGGGAGGGATTTTACGGATAGTTTGAGAGAAAAAATGGACGAATATGCCCATTTTGTATATAAATTAACAAAAAGTTTTCCCAGAGAAGAGGTCTATGGTGTTGTTTCTCAATTAAGAAGAGCGGCATTATCGGTAATTCTAAATTATATTGAAGGATTTGCCAGACAAAGAAAAGCAGTTAAGAATAATTTTGGGAAATCTCATACGGCTCCTTAAAGGAGTCAAAATATCTTTTACATTTTTCACTGGTGGAGAGCTATTTGAAAGAGAGTGATTATAAAAAAGCAATTATGCTGTCTGACGAGATAGGGGCAATGTTATGGAAGTGCTTGCAATCGCTGAAATGATGTTAAAATGTTTGTATGTTTAAATGTTAAAATGACTTTATGCAATTTGACTATATAGCCAGAACCAAACTGAGCGAAATGCAAAACGGCGTGGTTGAAGCGGTCAACGAAAAGGCGGCCATCGCGGCGCTGCAAGCCAAGGGCTTGATAATTTTGGAATTGAAAGCGTTTTCCGGCTCCGCTTTTTCTCTGAACCTCAAACTTTTTCGGCGGGTCAAATCCAAAGAAGCTTCCATTTTCGCCCGCCAGCTGGCGACTTTGGTTTCGGCTCAGGTGCCGCTTTTGACATCGCTGCAGTCGCTGTCCAAGCAAGTGGAAAACGAATATTTCAAGGAGATACTCTTTGAAGTGTCCAATGATGTTGAAGGCGGAACTATTTTTTCCAAGGCGCTGGCTCGCCATCCCAAGATCTTTTCGGAGTTTTTTGTCAATATGATAAAAGCGGGGGAGGCCTCGGGGGGGATGGAAAAATCCCTGCTGTATTTGGCCGATTATCTGGAAAAACAAGACCACTTGAATTCTCGGGTGCGCGGAGCGTTGATTTATCCGGGAGTGATTCTGGGGGCGTTCGCGGCCATCGTGGTTTTAATGATGATATTCGTGGTGCCCAAGCTCACAAACTTTTTGCAGGAAGCCGGCCAGGAGCTGCCCTTTATGACGAGGGCGATGATCGGCACATCCAATTTTTTGATAAGCTGGTGGTGGTTGCTACTCATTCTGATTTCCGGAGGGACCTACTACGCTTTTTACGCCGTTAAGAACAAACCCTCGGCCCGCCGGCAATGGGACCTTTTGAAATTAAAAATGCCGGTGTTCGGCAAAAGGGTTTTTGAAAAAATTTACATCACCCGTTTTGCGGAAAATCTGAGCACCCTGATCCAGGGCGGACTTTCCATCTTGCAGGCCTTGCAGGTGACCAGCGAGGTCTTGGGCAATGTCATATACCGCGATATAGTCATTGAGGCGAAAGAAAGCGTGCGGATCGGCGAATCGCTTTCCAGCTCTTTGGCCAAACACAAGGAAATGCCGCCGCTGGTCACGCAAATGATCGCCACCGGCGAACAAACCGGCTCCTTGGATGTCATTCTGAAAAAAATGGGGCAATTTTACAGCCGCGAGGCCGACACCACCATTGATACCATAAGCCAGCTGATAGAGCCGTTTCTTATTCTGCTGATCGGCGGCGGGGTCATTGTGCTTATTATGGCTATTTTGATGCCGATATATAATGTTGCGGGAAGCATCTAAACCGCGGATCAGAAGGAAAGACAGCTTACAATAAAATAAAAATTAAAAAAACCGTATTTTATCAGCGTTTAAATCCGCGTGCCGGATCCGCGTTGATATCCGCGGTGCGAAAGGAGGTGAAAAAATTGAGAAACAACAAACAGATGGGTTTTACTTTGATTGAATTGCTGGTGGTTATCGCCATTATCGGCATTCTGGCTTCAATCGTGATGGTTTCGTTGAATTCAGCGAGAAACAAAGGCGCGGACACGGCCATAAAAGCGAATTTGAAAGCCGTAATGACCCAAGCGGAAATGGTCTACGATACGAATAGTTCATACGCGGCCGTTTGCGCCGACACGACAGTCGTGAAGGCCTTGACTTCGGCCGACTCGGCGAGCGGCGGGGCAACGGTTTGCAACAATCGAGCAGCCGACTGGGCGGCTTCATCGGCGCTTAAAAGTTCAAATTTTTGGTGTGTTGACAGCACAGGTAACAACAAACCGGTATCGGCCAATTTAGCGGCCGGCGCATATGTTTGCCCGTAATTTCACCTTAATTAAATTGCAGACAAAAACCATAGCCGCTTTTCGGGATGGTTTTTGTTTTTTTAAAAAGAGTGATATAATATGAGCAATAATACTAAGCATTAAACATATAAATATTTCAGCATCCGAGATGGTCGGGTTTTGCGTCCGGACGCGTTTAGTTGTTTATATGTTAAAATAACGCGCAAACGAAAGGATAGCGACGATTATGAATAAACAAAAAAAAGACATTGCCCCGAGCAAATCAAAAGGTTTCACCTTGATTGAATTGCTGGTGGTTATCGCCATTATCGGCCTTTTGGCCACGATAGTGACGGTTTCTTTGAACACGGCCCGCGCCAAAGCCAGAGATGTGAAAAGGATCTCCGACATCGGGCAATTTAAGGTGGCGTTGCAAATGTATTATGATGCCAACGGCTATTATCCGGTCGGCCAAGACGGGGCCGCCTTGGCGATTTTAACCCCGGTTTATATCAACTCCCTGCCCAAAGACCCGCTCAACAATCTTGACTACAAATATTGCGTTTCCGCTTCCTACGGCTATCACTTGGGAACCAATGCGCCGCTGGAGGCGGCCAACTCCGCTTTAAACAGCGACGCGGATAAGGCGGCCGCCGATTGCGCCGCGGGCGGTTTTGACGGCACGGACAATGTTTATGATGTGATTCCGTAGTTTTATTTTCATATTTTTTAAAAACAAAAGCCATTCCCGATTTCGGGATGGTTTTTGTTTTTTGTGGTAGAATATAATTGTTATTTTGAGCGAGGCCGCTTTTTTCTTTGTTGTCATTGCGAGCAAAATGAACGAATGACAATCCGCGACGATATGAGCTATTTGTTCGACATCATAATTTTTATTATCGGTTCCGCCGTTGGCAGTTTTTTGAATGTGGTCATTTTTCGCCTGGAAAAAGAAGATATCGTCAAAAAGCGCTCGCATTGCCCGAGTTGCGGGCGAGTTCTGGCCCGGCGCGACCTTATCCCGATCATCAGCTTTTTTATTTTACGCGGCCGTTGCCGGCAGTGCAAGGAAAAAATATCTTGGCAGTATCCGCTGGTGGAAGCGGCGACCGGGGCGTTGTTTGTCGCAATTTTCAATTTTCAAATCGCGGATCAGATCGATCTTATTTATCGGTTTTTTATCATCAGTTGCTGCGTCGTAATTTTTGTTTATGATTTGCGCCATTATATCATTCCGGACAAGGTTCTGTTTCCGGCGGTTATAATTTCGTTAATATATCGTTTGTTTGAAGTTTCTGGTCTTAAGGCAGGCCATTTGTTGGGAATCGGGAGCTGGAGATTGGAAATTCTTTACCCCTATCTGTTATCCGCCATCGCCGCCGCCGCGTTTTTTCTCTTTTTGGTTTTAGCCACCCGCGGCCGGGGCATGGGGCCGGGAGATGTTAAGCTGGCCTTTCTGATGGGCTTGATCCTTGGCTGGCCCGATATTTCAATCGCGTTGTTCCTGGCGTTTTTCAGCGGCGCGGCCGTCGGCTTGGCCCTGATAGCGTTGGGGCGCAAAACCCTGAAGTCGCAAATTCCCTTCGGCCCGTTCTTAATATTCGGAACATTAACGGCCTTGTTTTGGGGACAATCTTTGTCGGCTTGGCTCGGTTTTCTTGCGCTTTGCGGATAACCAAAAGGCCGCCCGCTTTTTTCGCGGCGCAATCTTTAATTTTTCACTTATTTATACGGGTATGGAGGGGGCAGGCGAAAACGCCCCAATTGCAAGAAATCCAAATGTGCGGATAGGGCTTGACAAGCATTTTTAATTGCAGTATAATAAGGGTAGGAAGAAAAGGGAGTACCGGATGTTTCACAGCCCCTTAAAAACTTAATAAAACCATACCTCGGAAAGGAGGGCGCCAAAATGAAGAAGATAGCATTGGCAGTAATCAGTTTTTTGCTGGTTGCATCTGTCGCCCTCGCCGAAACCCCGATTATTATTGTGGGAGGCATGGGTAGTAATCTGGAGCAAGTGAATGGCCTAAAGGACAGCATTCCCGGGTCCATCGCAATTATTCCGGACAAGATGTGGCCGCTGTCTTATGCAGCCGAAGAGCTTCTCGGACGAATAAGAGAAGCGGGAGTAGCCGGACAATTTATTGTCGTTGCTCATTCCTGGGGTGGTTTAATTGCCCGGAAGATTGACGCCGATAATCCCGGCTTGGTGGAGAAGATTATTACCATAGCTTCTCCGTCCGGCGGATTCGGTCCGGCGTTCGTCAGAGTTTTCTTTGACACAGGAGATAAAGAAAGCAAAACCCCGTTGTATGTCATCGCGGCACACAACAACTCAGCTCCCAGGTTTTATATGGGAACTGAAAAGAACGACGGTGTCGTCGACTTGAAATCCGCCTTGGATCTTCGAGGCAAAAAATTTATTGACCAAAAGGTTGTTGAGGGCGAGCATACCGAAGTGCTCAATTCTCAAGTGGTCATCCAGCTTGTTAAAAGCTGGATGCGTTAAAATCATTAAGCGCATAGTCCGCCAAACGGCTATGCGCTTTTTCTTTTTGGAAAGAGCGTGATTTTGTTGATGTAAAAGTTGAGACGACAAAGCCCAGCTTGTTTTTTAGCGCAATAAAGTTTGACATAGAGAAAACTTTATTGAAGTGGTATAATAGGGCAATGATTGATGATTCAGGGCATCGGAAAAAAATATGGCCCGCGTTAAGCGCGGTCAAATTTGTTTGTTTGGCCGTACTGATATTCGTCCACGCCCATGTGGCGTTGGTCACCAATTCGGGCGTTTTCGTCAATCCGTTCGGCATTTTTTACAAAATTACCAGCAACCTTATGTATCTGGGCTTATTTTTGATTGCTTTACCGATAATCGCTGGCGCTGTTTTAAGAATGGACCTGGATAAAGGGTTCATTCAGGATAAGTTAAAGAATGATTATCGTCTCGGCGGAATAATAAAAATAGCGACTTTTCTATCATTGGCTGGTTTTTTTATGAATATGATCACTTTCGGCATCGGTTACACTTTTTCCTGGAATGTTTTGCAATTGATTGGCTTATCGTTCATTGTTATTGTTTTTTTGCTGAAAAAGTTTTCTGTTCGCGCTGTTGGCTGGTTCGGGCTGGCCGTTTTGCTGGTAGCCGATCCTCTAAGGAATATTTTGGGAAACTGGGACCACCTGTATTTTGTCGGGATTTTTATCGGAGTTCATAATGCTTTTATTTTTTGGCCGTTTTTTCCTTGGTTTGGCGTGGTGGTATTCGGATTTTTAGTCGCGCATTATTATTTGAAATATCAAGACAGCGTTAAATTCAGGGTTGGGTTATTTGCTGCTGGCGCGATTCTTTTATCCTTGGCCGTTTCGCGGGGCGAGGCCTCGCCTTATTTGGATCCTAATTATGTTTGGGGTCCCAGTATTTTTCAGCCAAAGATCGGCTGGGTACTGGCGGCATTGGGGCTTTTTTGTCTGCTGGTGGTCGTAGCCAACACTTTTTTAAATAACAGCCGCTTTAGCAAATATGGCATAATAAATAGCTACAGCAAGGGAATTCTTTGGATCTATGTGGCGCAAATGTTCGCCAGTCAGAAATTGTCCTGGCTCGTTAAAGATTTTTTCCCCATGGATGAGCCGTCTCTTGCTTATTTTATTTTGCCGGTCGTTTTGCTCGGTTTGGGCTGGCTGATCGGAGCGCTGAGCATCAGATTTTTGCAAGAAAAATCAATTGTCATCAAATTAAAAAGGACTCAATGAACAAACGCTTTTATTACGATAATGATATTTGTATTGTAGGCCTGGGATGCGTTTTACCGGACGCCGGCAATCCCTCGGAATTTTGGCACAATCTTTCGGCTGGGAAATGCTCCATCAGGAAAGTGCCGGAAGAGCGGTGGCCGAGCCGTCTTTATTTTAGCCAAGACAAAAATGAGCCGGATAAGACCTATTCTAATGTCGCGGCCTTTGTGGAAGAAAGGCAACTTGAGAAATTGCGCGATAAACTTGGTCCTGATTTCTCCCAAAGCAACCGGCTGCAGACGATGGCACTGGAAGCAACCGAGCAGGCCCTGTCCGGTTTGAACCGCGAAACACTGGCCAGAGAAAGGCAAAACACGCCGATTTTTTTGGGCTGCATGGAGCTGGACGAGGCCTTTTCGCTGGTTAAGTTCTATCGGCACACGGAGGAGTCGTTAAAGAGACACATTGGCAGAAGTAATTTAAAAAATCAGAAGCGGATCTTTAAATCAATCAAGGAATATTTTAATCGGCGCGAGACAAAGACAGAAATCATGGTTTCTTCGGTGCTCACAACTTCCGTCATAAACTTGATCAAACAAAAATTCTGTCTCCAGGGAGAGGGCGCCTTGATTGACGCGGCTTGCGCCTCTTCTTTGGCGGCGATTGACGCGGCTGCCACGGCTTTAAAAAATTATCAGGCGAACTTGGCCATAACCGGGGGAGTGGAGAGCAATTTGTCTCCGAACACTTTTATTTTATTCAGCAAGGCCGGCGCTTTGTCGCCCGGCAGATGTTTGCCTTACGATAAAAAAACTGAAGGATTGTTGCAGGGCGAAGGGACGGTTATTTTCGTTTTGCAGCGTCTGGCCGACGCGCTTAAAGATAAAAACAAAATTTACGGTGTGATAAGATCAATCGGTAGTTCCAGCGACGGCCGGAGTTCTAGCTTATTTTCGCCGAGCCAAGGTGGCCAGGTCTTGGCTTTTAAACGGGCATACCGGAGTTTGGACAAAAACAGCGTCAGCTATATTGAGGGCCATGGCACTGGCACGAAAGTGGGCGATAGCACGGAATTGGCGTCTTTAAGTGAGTTTTTTGTCGGCCAACGGCTTCCCGTCGGTTCGGTAAAATCATTGATCGGCCACACCAAGGGCGCAGCCGGAGCGGCCGGACTGCTTAAATGCGTTTTGATCTTGCAAAATAAAGTGATTCCGCCGGTCAAATATTTTGAAGCGCTCATAGTCGGCCAGAATAAGTCCGTATATATCAACAAAGAGCCGGTCATGCTGGGAAACATTTCCCGGCCCCTGCGCTTGGGAATCTCTTCTTTTGGGTTTGGCAATATAAATTATCATTTGGTGCTGGATGAATTCAATGGCGGCCAAGAAATAATAAAAGCCAAAAAGGGCGGAGCGGCCAGCCCCGTGGTTATTTTGGGCGGCAGCTCCATCTCTCTGAAAAAAGTTGATTTTAATTTGATAGCGGCAAAATTTAAAATTCCTCCGCAGAGCTTGCCGCACATGGACAAGAGCCAATTGAATGCTTTGTTGGCGGTTGCTGCAGCATTGGCCAAGGCCAATATGGAAATTGATTTGCTGGACAAAGAAAATGTTAAGGTAATTTCGGCCGGCTGCCTGGGCTTGGATTCGGCCATTGATTTTGACAAACGGATCAGGCATTGGGAGTTTAAAGACGCCTTAGCTTTTCTTGATAAAAATTCGTTGGAGCTTTTGATCGGGCATAAAAACAAATTTCCCGAAGCGACCGAAGATACCGGCCCGGGCGTCTTAAATAATGTTGTTGCCGGCAGAATTTGCAACGCGTTTGATTTTAAAGGAAAAAATTTCAATGTTGACGCCGATTTCAATTCTTTTGACGCCGCCTTGAATATTGCCGGCCGTGAACTGCAAAAACAGGATGGCTTAATTATTCTGATCGGCAGCGAAGAGAAATTGAATAAGAGCAAGCTCAAAATTGAAAGAACAAAAATTCACTGCTTGATTTTATCCACTCTATCTTTCGCCCAAAAGAACAATTATCCGATCAACGAACTGATTAAAAAAATAGATTACCATGAATAACAGCCGGGGATATTATTTTGGCGCTTATCGCGTTGAGGCGGAGCAATACCTGGGAGCAGACTTTTTCAGGCGTTGTTTTATTTTTCCCGGGCAGGGCGCTGCTTTTCCTGGAATGTTCAAAAAACAATATGCGGACTTTAAAATAATCCGCGATAAGTTTAAGCAAGCGGATTCTTTGGCGAAGGAACTTGCCTTGCCCAAAATATCAAACTATATTTTGCAGACAGAGGGCTTAAAAGAAGAAACATTGCCGATTGTCAGGAATCTGGCCTTGTTTACCCTGGAAGTGGCGCTGCATGAAATTCTTGTTGACCAGAAAATCATTCCTCAAATCGTGACAGGCCACAGCTTTGGCGAATACGCGGCGCTGGTGGCGGCGGGAATAATTTCATTTGAAGAAATGTTTGATATTATTTACCATCGCGATCTTTTTTGCCCCAAGGCCAACGAAGCGGGATTTATGATGGCCGTTAACGCCAATGAACAGTCAACTAAAAATATTCTGGCGAAAACGGAATTTTATGTCAGCAATCTTAACAGCCCTGGCCAAACCGTTATTTCGGTCTCGCCCGCGGCGCTGGATGAAATTAAGCGGCTCTTGGAGAAGAGCAAAGTTAAGCACAAAGTTTTATCCAATGTGCCCCAGCCCTATCATTCTCCTTATCTTGATCGCGCCAAAGACAAGATAGAGAGGTATCTTAAAGCCAAGCGGCTGGAATTAAAAAAACCGCAAATTCCCTTGTTTTCTTCGGTTACTAAAAAAGTAATTGATCAAAAAAATTTCAAGGAAGAAGACATAAGATATATTTTAACGAACCAGATGGTTATTCCGGTAAATTTCATCCGTCAGATTTCGACTATTTATGATCGGCGATGTTTTAATTTTATAGAATTGAGCGCGAGCGATATTTGGACCGGCTTTGTCAGGGATATTTTGACGGGCCGGCCTGTCAAGACCGGTTCGGCGATAAATCTTTTGAAGATTCAAAAGCCGAATGCCCCAAAAATTATCAGACAAAAAAATAACAAACTTTTTTCCTTGATAAGCAAAACCATCGGGAAAATCACGGGCTACGAAATTGAGAAAATTTCCTGGGAAGACCGATACCAGGAGGACTTGGGGATTGACTCAATAAAAAAGGCGGAGATATTACTTAAGGTGCTCAAAGAGTCAAAAATTGATCCCGGGGACGATTTTAACACTTCCGGTTTTGGCAGTATTAAAGAGACGATGGCCTATTTGGAGGGCGCGGGACGGCGGGCGGCGAGTAAACGAGTCCCAAAGGCGGCTGTTAAAAAAGAAGCGCGCTTTGAAAGGTGTATTTCTGTTTGGGAAATCGCGCCTTTGAAAAATTATATTTTTGAGACGGCCGGGAAAACCGCTTTTTTGTTGATTCATTTCAAAGACCTTTTGAGTAATCACGAGAAATCATTGGATAAGATCAAGTCGTTTCTTAAAGAAAAGGGAAGGGGAGAGCGGCGCAATATCATAATTTTTTCGGACAATTCGAAATCCAATTTCAATAATATTTCCGTTGATGAATTTCGGCAAAGCGTTATTTTAAAAATAATTCCCGCTTTTAAATTTTTTAGGCGGTTGTTAAGAACCATTAAACAAGAGAGTTTTAATTTGGCGCTGGTTTCGATTGGCCAAAGGTCTTTTTATGCTGCCGGGTGCGCCTCATTTTTAAAGTCAGTCAAAAAAGAGTCGCCGGGGATATTTTTCAAACACATTCATTTTAACCAAAACAATAATTTGAAGGAGTTGGTTGATCTGGTTGAAAAAGAAATGCGCGACTCCAGCGGCGCGGATATTCTTTATCAAGACGGTCGGAGGTTTAAAGCCGTCTTAAAACGCGCGGCGGAGACAAAATCGGCTGATTTGAACGAGAAATCAGTGGTAGTAGCGATAGGCGGGGCCAAGGGCATCGCTTTTTCGCTCATAAAAAATATTTCTCGCCAATATCGGCCAACAATTTATCTGATAGGCAAAAGCCCGTCAAATAACGAAGTTGTGCGGGCCAATGTCGCGGAATTGAAAAAAATCAACCCCGAAATATATTATGAGACATTGGATGCCGTTGATATTGAGGCGCTGAACAAATGTTTTTCAAAAATAAACGATAAACACCAAAAAATTGACCTGGTGATCAATGGCGCTGGCGTAGTAAAAATCGGATTTTTAAAAGACAAGACAAACGAGGAGATAAATTACGAGTTTGGCAATAAGGTTTATCCGGCGTTTAATGTTTTACACTTGGCTTTAAAATACCGACCCAAGAGAATTATCAATTTTTCCTCGGTAATTTCAAAATACGGCAGCGCCGGCCAAAGCATTTATACCTCGGCCAATGCGTTGATCAGTCGCCTGACGGAAGAGGCGGGCTTAATTTTAAAAAACCTCGGTTCAAGCGCTGTAACCATTCATTGGCCACCCTGGGACAACACGGGAATGACCAAGGATCCGGGTGTGGCGCAAAAACTGAAAGAATACGGCGTCTCTTTGTTAAAAACGGATCAAGCGGACCGCTTGTTCCCGTTTGATATTATTTCGGCTGGACGCGAGCCGGTTTATTATTTGGCCGAGCCGGATCCGTTTCTCTACGGCTTCTCGCTGAATGATTTTCAGGCACATCAGGTGCTGATCGGCAAAATATCCGATCCTTTCGCCTTGTCGGTTGCCGGGCTGGCTTTTAAAAAAACCTTTGATTTGGCCGAAGACATTTATTTGCGCGATCATAAAATTATGGGCGTTTGTTCCGTTCCGGCCGCTGTCGGCATCAGCATGTTTTTGCGCCTGGCCGAGATGTATTATGGAGAAGTTTCGGTTTTGAAAAATATCGTTATTCACAATCCCGTTTTGGTCAAAGAGGAACCGTTAGCGTGCCGGCTGGAAGCGGAAAATAAAGGAAAAGCGATAACGCTTTCTTTAAGATCCAATATACTTCATTTTTCCGGCTTAGCCGAAAACAGCCTGGCAAAAAAAATGGGCCGTTTTGCTCTGAAGGAAGCCAAGCAGGAGGTTTTAATCAGGTCAATTTATTCGGATTATTATTTTAAGAACGGCCTTTATCTGGGACCCGTCTTCCAATCGCTGGATAGAGTTTTTTTGGACGGCAACGAAAAACCGTTCGTCAGGATTGACAATTCCAAGTTGCGGCCGTTGTTTGGCCTTGCGCCGTATGATAAATTAATTCACTGGATTGACGCTTCTTTTCAGGCATTGGGCGCGATAGGGTTGAAGCACAATCGCCAACTTATTCCGATAAAAATTTCTCAGCTTAATATTTTTTTACCGGACAAACTTTCAAATTATTTTTACATTATTCCATCCGTTGGAAATTTTAAGTCGGACGAAGCCAGAGGTAAAGCAGTGGTGGTCAACGAGGAAGGTGAAGCGATGTTGGAGATGACTGGCGTTATTCTTAAGGTCATCAATCAATACGGCGAAAATAGATTAGAGACAGTCAAATACCAAAAAAACAAATGAAGGCGAAAATAATTTTTCAAAAAATAAAACCAGGGCCAGCCAGCAGAGAAGAACAGAGGGCAATGGCGCGCGCGTTGATTTTGCGGGCCACCGGAAAAAAACTGGCCCATTCTCAAACAGGCCGGCCCTTGGCGGGCAAAGCAATGGATGTGTCAATCTCTCATATGAACGATTTGGTGTGTGTCGGTCTGGTGCCAAAGCCCTATCGGATAGGGGTTGACATTGAACGGATTGATGTCGAGTTTGATGCGGCGTTGTTTTTTGGTCCGGTAATAACCCGAGTCGAGCGGGTTTTCTTCAGAGCTTTTTGCGAAAGCAACAATCTTTCTTTGCCTTCCGGAGTCGCGGTCTTTTGGTCGGTTAAGGAAGCGTTTTTTAAATGTTTGGACTATGATTTAAAGCCCGGGAAAATAAAAATAGCGGCCATTGCCGGGAACGGGGAGGTCAAAATTGATTGCACCGATGAGATTAAGGATTTAATGGCCGAGAGGCGGCTGAGGATGTGTTCCATTAAGACATTTTTTGATCGGAAACGCAATTATGCCCGGGCAATAATGGAAGAGATTCGGTCATAATAGTTATCCACAAGATTGGGCTTGTATTTCAAGGGCTGAAATGTGAAAATATAAGTAAGGATATGTGGCAAGACAGGTCAAAAAATTTTTATATTATTGTTTCAGCCGCAATTATTTTAATTGTGGCCGCTTTTGTCTATTTTGCTTTTTTTCTTTACAAAGAAAGATCAGCGCCGGAAACGCCTTTAAGCGGTTTCTTGACTTTAACTTTAAGGCCGAGAGTGGAGAACGCCACCACCAGCGTTTATTTTTATAATCTAAAGGATAAAAAATTCACCTTTTTAAACGATAAAAATTCTTTGAACATAAATGCTCATGGTTTGCCCAGCGGAGACGCGGTTACCTCTTCCAGTTTTTTCGCCGCGGCCGGGACACCCGATGAAAATGTTTTTCAATTATATCAAGTTGACATGAAAAACAATTTCATGAAAAAACAAATAACCAGCAGCCGCACTTTTTTGAAAAGACACCCGGAATTGTCGCCCGATGGCCAAAAAATCGCTTTCATGGCCAAACAAAAATTAGATAATAACGCGACCTCCACCAGCATGGATGACTGGTCTGTTTATGTGACCGACTTGAACGGAAATGAAAAACTTTTAGGGCCTGGCGCCTATCCGCAGTGGTCGCCGGACAGCAGGAAGTTGTTATTCTTGCGCTCGGAGGGTTTGTATCTTTATAACCTGGAAAAAGAGATTGGCGCCAAGGTTTGGGGAATGGCAGATGGCCGGGCGGTTTTGCGCATGAACATAGATGTTTCTCGGGACGGCTCACATTTGGCCTGGTCTGTGCCCAATAATCACCAGGTGATTTTGGCTAAAATTTCTTCCTGGGAGCCGTTTAACTTGGGCGAGCAAAAAACAATAGACGAGGTTTTCGCTTTTTGGCCGGTGTTTTCGCCCAAAGGCGAATATTTGGCGGCCATCACCGGTGACGAAGAGGGGATCGGTGTGGCCAAACCATGGGTGACGATTTATAATACTGAGACCCTGGAATCGCAAAAGGTATTGGACTTGAATTATTTTTCGGTTAATGCGATGACCTTAACCGACTGGGGAATATTAAATTAAAATCATGGGATTTAAGATACCAGAATTCGGTAAAATATTGATTGTGGCCGCGATAATTTTTTCTGTTGTTTTTTTTAATGTTTCTTTGGCGTTTGCGGGAGGAGTAATATCAACAATTGTGACAATTGCTGCGTTCGTTCCTGCTGTCGAAGTTTTCGTTCGTTGTGAAGTTGGCGACAATGCTCTTGGCATAACTGAGTGTGGCGACGGCGGAAGTGGAGGGACGCCTCAGGGTGGTTCGGCCGAAGGTGGCGTGGTTACTGGCTGTTGGCAATATTGCGCTGGTGAGGGCGGTTACTGTTCGTTCTCTGGCACAAAGGTAGTTCGATATGGTGAAAGAGGAACTTATGTGCAGGATGATTTTACTGGCGGAACGGCCTGTACTAATGGTGTTTTTGGCGATCCTCTGCCGGGCGTGAGCAAACACTGTGACTACTCTATTGAT
>Ga0265297_10006393_pt1 | contig 17155 bp, 19 predicted proteins | sample Munlanlwell13791_FD_192502 | JGI IMG/M metagenome (GOLD analysis project Ga0265297, IMG submission 192502) | Leachate microbial communities from a municipal landfill in Southern Ontario, Canada - Leachate well 137-91 | ecosystem: Engineered > Solid waste > Landfill > Unclassified | place...
TATCTTATGAACAATTTTTATTTTCAAAATGCAACTTGTTTGCTTACATTGCATTTCCCGGAGAGCCGGCACTTGGCCCGCCGTCATATTTGCACAGGCCTTCTGCAAGGAACAATCCTGATTCGCCATTGGGATATAATTGGCAGGATGCAGCGCATATTACTTATGGAGTTGCAACGCTCGGTTTTAAATATTCAGCTTTTAAGGTCGAAGGTTCTGCATTTAACGGAAATTGGCCCGACCAAAATTATTATAATATTGATACGCCAAATCTTCATTCGTGGTCCACAAGAATTTCTTTTAACCCCCTGCCGTCTACCGCTGCACAATTTTCATACGGCATGATAAAGAGCCCCAATGTATTGTATCCCACAGTTGATATACAAAGAATTACTTTTTCTGTTGTTAACATAGAAAAGCTTGAAGAAACAAAGAATATTGCAACTTCCTTTATATGGGGCATGAACATACCAACCAATAGCCAATCGGAAAACTCTTTCCTGCTTGAAAGTGATATGGAAGTTAATAAAAGCCATTCAATTTATTGCCGTTTTGAAGTTGTACAGAAAGAAATGTCAGCTCTGGGCATAAATTCGCCTGATGTTACATATGTAAATGCATTCACATTGGGTACAGCAAAAAAGCTTGCAAACATGGTTTCAACAGATGTTGTTCTTTCAATAGGCGCTCAGGCAACAGTTAATTTTGTAGGCGAAGATCTGAAAGCTACTTACGGTTCTTATCCTTTGTCAGTGCAGGTTTATTTTAAATTAGCGCCGTGCTCCACAGAATAAGTGAAGCAAAGCGGTAACAAGTTGACAAGGGAACAAGTAGACAAGTAAATACAAATACAAGGTAGCCGCAGACTTTTAGCCTGCGGTTTGTAGTTGGTCGCCGCGGCGACCTTTCTCAATTTTACATTTTTAATTTTTAATTGTTCTTGGAACCCCGCACCCTGTACCCTGTACTCTGTACTGTTTCTTTAAAGGAGAAAAAATTGGAAAATGAATTTGTAATTAAAGACGGATATGATAATATGAATTTTTCTGAAGTGGCGCAAATGCTATCACAAGCGTATTGGAGCCCCGGTATTAAGCAGGACGAAATAGAAAAAGGAGCAGAAAATTCTGCTTTGGTCATAGGCGTATTTGATCAAGAAGGAAACCAGATCGGTTATGCCAGAGCGGTTTCTGATAAAACCAGATTCGCATATATAATGGATGTATATGTCAATGAAAAATACAGAAAAAAAGGCATCGGGCAAAAAATGATAAAATATATTTTAGATCATCCTAATATGAAGGATGTTTATCAGTGGATGTTAATTACAAAAGACGCGCACGAGGTTTATAAAAAAGTAGGTTTTAAAATTTTAAGCCGCCCGAATGATTGGATGGAGATCAGGCACGAACGGCCAGCAAGATAAGTCAAAACAGTCGAAACAGTCAAGAAAGTCAAAACAGTAAAAGAGTCAATTCGGCAACAAGTTGACAAGGAAACAAGTTAACAAGTGTAGCGATAGATGTAGGGCAAGGCTTTAGCCTTGCTTTGTTTATGTAGCGGTCGGATTCATCCGACTTCTTTGTACTCTGTACCCTATACTCCGTACTGTATTATCCCAATTTTAGATTAAAATATTAACTTTTTATAAAACACATCCCATTTTATAGAGAATTTAGAAAGAATTGTGGGGATTAAATACATAATAAAGACATTAACGGGTTAACGAGTTAACGGGTTCAAGGCATAAAAGTTAACAAGTTGACAAGGTAACAAGTAGACAAGTGTAGCACATGTAGGGCAAGGCTTCAGCCTTGTTTTGTAGCCGCAGACTTTTCGAAGACCCCCGCGTTTTAATTTTGTATTGATAGGGGGAGCCTGCGGTTTGTAGTTGGTCGCCTCGGGCGACTGGTCCCGAAGGGATCCCATTGGGACAATCTGTCTCTGCTTCCAATTTTTGATTTTAATTGTTTTTCAGAGGAGACAAATATGAAAGATTTTCCTGAATTTATGAAGAACCCCAAGAACCGCATCAAACAAACTTCTCAATATACAAAAGGTATTGAGGGATTTGTTTATGACGGAGCAGATGGTTCTCAAATGGCATTTTGGACTTGTGCTGACGCAGGAGTATCAAGCGAACATGCGCACGAGTATGGCGAATATCTTGTTTGTGTGCAAGGGCAATATAAGTTAATAATTGACAAGGATGTTATAACATTAAATCCTGGAGATGAATACTATATACCAGCAGGTGTTGTGCACGGTGGCGAGAGGATAGCAAACACAAGAACTATCCATGCATTTGGTGGGAAAAGAGCTGAAAGGGAATAGCTCGTATTTTGCTTTCGTGCGGAACGCCTCATATCTGAATACCTATTCGTCTTGGCTGCGTTTCAGCCTATCCGGGGTTTCAGGCTGAAGCCGCTACATCCGCTGAAAGGAAAATACTCGCTTAGCGTCAAATACCACATACGCAAAAGTACGTCATTGCGAGGAGCCCTCGGGCGACGTGGCAATCTATCTTCGTTTCTCTCTTGCCCTGAACTTGAGCCTGCGAATAGTTCAGTGGCTATCTCTGTTTCCAATTTTTAATTTTACATTTTTAATTGTTTTTAGAGAAACTATGTACTCTGTACCCCCGACAGTTTTGTTTTTACAAAACGAGGCGTTGGGGCCCACGGCCTGTACTCTGCACTATTTTAGAGAGAGGAAATTCAAATGAGCAAGATCGGTGCTTGTGGAGATGATTGTTTATTTTGCCTGCGATACAAAGCCACGATAAGCAATAATAAAGAAGAATTAGAGCGGGTTAAAAAATTATGGGTTGCGTTAGGCTGGAGAGAGCCGGACTTTGATGTTGAAAAAATGAAATGTTCTGGTTGTAGCAAAGAAAACATAAATTGCGGTTGTCCGGAATTGCGTGATTGCGTATTCAGCAAGGGTTTGAAAAATTGCGGGTTGTGCTCAAGCTATCCATGCGAATTAACAAAAACAGTTTTCGAAAAGGCTGAAAAAGCATTTTGTTCATTAAAACAAGTCGGCACTAAAGAAGAAATGGATTCATTGGTAAAAGCATTTAGAGATAAGAAAAAGAAATTGGATAAAATTAATATTTTTCAAAAAATTCTTTTTAGTGTAGCTGTTGCCGCTATTATATTTTTATTCATATTCGGCAGGCATTTTCTTGTGTTCAAATAATTCGAGGGCTTTGAATTGTTGAGAATAAACGGTCGTTGTCATTGAATTTTAAAGAAAAACATTAACGAGTTAACGGGTTAACGAGTTCAAATTATTAGTTTTCTCTCCCCGTGTGGGAGAGAATTAAAGAGAGGGGTAATTTTTAAACTCCGTACCCTGTACCATGTACGGCATTTAAGATAATATATAAACCCTTTCCCTTTATCATACTAATTTACAATTAATTTTATATAGATAAGAAGGTAGGTCAATATGGAACTTCTTTTTTATATTTGTTGTTTTCTTTTTTTTGGCTTGATAGGTTGGATTATTGAAACTATTCCAAAATTATTGGAAAATAGTAGATATAAAAAAAACTTGATAAGTCTATCTTCCCAGAATGCTTCTATAGATATCGATAAAATTGAACTAGTTCTAAAAGATTTTGAAGATCGATACAATGATTTTAAGAAAATTCTAATTGAAAAGTATAGGTTTAGCAAAAATGAAAAACAAATTAAATCAATTTACCAATATATCCAGGAAGAGAGTGTTTATAGAGCAGCAAAGAGAAAACCAAAAACAATATCTTATGCCGGGAGATATAGAAGAAAATCTTACTTAAAACGTAGAAGGCGGGGCTATTAAAATGTTTAAAGATAGTGAAAAACAACTTATAGATAGATTATCCAAGATAGGTAATATTGAAAGTCGCCTTACACTTTTATCAGATAATACGGAAAATAACCTTGGAGAATTAGTAAAAATCGAAGCAGAAATTAAAAAAATTATAACTGAAAAAACAATAGGATTTCCTTGGTTGGCAGATGCTTTTGCACAATATTTTGAATTAAGAGATCTTGAGGTAGCTGAATTTTTAGATAAAAAATTAACACCTGCTCATACTTCGGCAGAAAGAGTTAGAGAAATTGCTAAAGAAAAAAGAATTTTAGAGAAAGAATTTAGAATAACAAGAAATTTTATAAAATATTATGAATCTCTTTTTCCCTGGCTTCATGATTTTGTCGGAGAAGACATAGATGAATTAATTGAAAATATTAAGGAGAAAGAAAAAAAGGAATTTTCAGAGGAAGATCCCGTAAAGTTTTATTTGACAAAAGGGGAGTATGAGAATCTTTCTACAGTAGAGAGGAACCAAAGAGCACTGGATAGATACTGGAAAAAAAATAAAGCTTCATGGGAAATTGGAAGAGACTATGAAAGATATGTTGGATACTTATATGAAAAAAACGGTTATACTATTTATTATCAAGGTATTATTGAGGGATTCGAAGATTTGGGAAGAGATTTAATTGGGAAAAAGAATGACGAGACATTAATAATCCAATGTAAGTATTGGGCTCAACATAAAACTATACACGAAAAACATGTTTGCCAACTTTATGGGACGACTTTAGAATATTGGATAAAAGACAAGAGAGAGCAAAGCATCAAGCATGAAGGACTGTTTACAGATTTAATTAAAAGAAATATAGTTAAAGCAGTTCTTGCAACTTCAACCCGTCTTTCAGATACTGCAAAAGAGTTTGCCGAGGAGCTTGGAATCGAAGTAAAAGAAAATTTTCCTCTCATAAAGTATCCTTGCATTAAATGTAATATTTCAAAAAGAACTGGAGAAAAGATATATCATTTACCAATGGATCAACAATATGACCGTACTATCATTGAAGAAGAGAAAAACGAATGTTATGTCGAGACTGTGGCAGAAGCAGAAATGTCTGGGTATAGAAGGGCTTGGAAATGGAGGGGTGCTAAAAATAGCCTATAGAGTTTCTAATAACAGAATTCTGGTGACACAACAATTAATTCAATAGAAATAAACGGTCGTTATTCATAATTTTTCTGAAAGGAGTGTTCAATTGGGAAATTCTTATATACCTATCGTAGTTGCTTTAATTGGATTGTTGGGTATAATTTATAGGATGAGAAAAAGAAAAGAAATACGACTATTAGATAACAGAATACCAGTTTTACAGGATGCAAAGCTAAGATTTGAAATAATGAAAGGATATTTAATTCAGGATTTGCCAGGGAACACCAACAAATACATTCATGACTCTAAAAATTGGTTTATTGAAAAGGAAAATCTTTTATCAAAAAAAATCATGTGTTTTTGGGTAGAAATTCAAAAAGAGAGTATTTCTTGGGTAAACAATATAGACAGATTGAAACAAGAACAGCGAGAAAAAGAACATGCAGAAATTGCAATGCTGGTATCAAACTCAGAAATAAGAATACAAAGGCTGATAGAAAAAACTATTAGCGAAATTGCTAAAGAGTTTAAAAAATAGCAAAATTGAGGAAAATTAAAAGACTTTTAAGTTCTCGTAAGTTCCCTGTCAATAAAGTTTTACTGTGTCAATCCCTGCCTGTCGGCAGGCAGGTGTGCTCATCTGTGGTTATCTTGAACTATGTACTCTGTACCCTGTACTCTGGACTGGAGTGTAAATGTCTCTAAAAGAAATTCTTGCTCAACTCAAAAAAAATGCCAACTCAAAGAATGTTGAAGGAATGGCAAGGTTTGGAATAAATCCAAAAAATACATTTGGCGTGAGCATGCCTTTCTTGCGCGGGATGGGAAAAAAGATCGGCAAGAACCACAAGCTTGCTCTTGAACTTTGGGATTCTGGTTATCACGAAGCAAAAATACTTGCAGGCATTATTGATGATCCGAAATTAGTTACAGAAGCGCAAATGGAAAAATGGGTAAAAGATTTTGATTCCTGGGATGTGTGCGACCAGACCTGTATGAATCTTTTTGACAAAACGCCTTTTGCCCTTGAAAAAATTTCCAAATGGACAAAAAACGAAAAAGAGTTTATAAGAAGAGCCGGATTTGTGTTGATGGCTACTTTATCGGTCCACGATAAAAAAATGTCTAATGAGCAATTTATTAAATTCTTCCCTGTTATAAAAAAATATTCTATTGACGAAAGAAATTTTGTAAGGAAAGCAGTTAATTGGGCTCTCAGGCAAATTGGCAAGAGAAATCCCGCCTTAAATAGATCTGCTATTAAAACTGCAGAGGAAATTTCTAAGATCGATTCAAAGACTGCAAAATGGATAGCTGCTGATGCGATCAAGGAACTAAAAGGTCCGCGTTGCAACATCCGAAAAAAAAAGATCAAAATAAATATTATTTGAGCAATCATAAACTGAAAGGCAAAAATGCAGCAAGACAAAGTCGACAAAAGAAATTTTATACTCAACATATTCAGAGGTGCATCATGGGGGCTTGGATGCGGATTTGTGGTAGAATCAACTATTATGGTAATATTTCTTACGCATTTTACCGATTCAAAAGTAATAATAGCGTTACTTGCCACCATCCCTGCTCTTGCCGGAGCCATAATACCAATAATTTCGGAATATTTTACAAAACATATCCAGCGCAAAAAAAAACTTATATCGCTTTTGGTGTTATTTAGCCAATTGTGTTGGCTGGGGATAGCAGTGTTTACTTTTTTATCCGGAAGTTTAAAGCCAGCCAGCGTGTTAATTATTTTTTTTGTTCTGTATGCGGTTTCAAGCGTAATTATAGGGATTATGCTTCCGATAAACTATGCGCTTCAAGCCAAAATTATACCTCCAAAAAAAGGAGCTTTTCTTGGTTTAGGCTCAACCTTTTCCGGATTGTTTGCGGTTGCCGGAGCAATATTTGCAAAAAGTATATTGGAGAATTATAGTTTCCCAACCAATTTTGCTCTTTGCTTTCTTCTTGCCTTTATAATACGCACTGCAAATATTGCTTTTGTAATGGCAAGCGTTGAGAAGGAAATTCCCATAACACAAGCAGACAACAAATTTCATGTATATCTTAAAGAACTTTTTGAATTGATCAAAAATAATAAAAAATACAGAGACTTGCTGATCGTGCAAATACTGGTAAGTTTAAGCGCAATGGGAACAGTTTTTTATACTTTATATGTACAATCAGTAATAGACATGACGCCAAGTGTTATAGGTATGATAACTATTTTTGCTATAATCGGCGGTATGTTGGGAAGCCTTGTTTCCGGATTTTTAGGCGATGTAAAAGGGCACAGGCTGATTTATGCAATTGCTCTCGGAGGCGAAATAATTACAGTGGCTATTGCATTATTCGGAAAAACAACAGATCTTTTTTACTTTATGTTTTTTTTGGCGGGGGTTAGCGGGGCTGCGGCATCAATTGCATGCAGCGCGATCATAATTGAAATGGCGCCGATGGAGCTTAACGGCAGATATTTTGCTGTGAATACTACTGTTTTAGCCCCATTTGCCGCATTGGCTCCGGTGATCGGCGGGCTATTGATAGACAAAACTTCTTATGTGTTTGTATTTTGTCTTACAATAATTTTTCTTTTCGCAGGCTTAATATTATTTTTAAAAAGCAAACAGGATCCCTTGCCACAAAAAGATGTTCAAAACTAGAAATAGTTGTTTGACTTTTGCACACATTTGTATTAAAAGGTCCGCGTTGCAACATCCGAAAATAAAAAGCTCAAAATAAAATGGTTTAGCTGTAAAAATGAAAGGGAAAATGGACATAGAAAAAGTTGCTAAAAAAAACTTCATACTAAATTTATTCAGGCAGGCATCATGGGGACTTGGAACCGGTTTTGTGGTGGAATCAACCATAGTAATAATATTTCTTACGCATTTTACCGATTCAAAATTAATAATATCGTTACTTAGCACCATTCCTGTTCTTTCAGGCGCTTTGCTGCCGATAGTTTCTGAATATTTTACAAAACATGTTCAGCGCAAAAAAGACCTTGTTTCTTTTTTGGTGCTGTTAAACCAATTATGTTGGCTGGGTATCACAATACTTGCTTTTGTGTCAAAGAGCCTTAGCCCAACCAATGTACTGATCATCTTTTTTATTTTATACGCGATCGCAAGTATAATTATGGGAATTATTACACCAATAAATTATACGCTTATTGCCAAAGTTATACCCAAGAACAGAGGAGCCTATTTTGGTTTGGGCGCAACTTTTGCCGGAATATTTATGCTTGTCGGAGCGGTATTTGCAAAAAAAATATTGGAAAGCTATCTTTTCCCGGTTAATTTTGCCCTCTGTTTTCTTTTTGCTTTTATAATACGCGCCGCCCATGTAATTTTTATAATAGCAAGCGTTGAAGACAAGAGCCCCAAAACACAGGAAGACAATAAATTTCACATATATCTTAAAGGGCTTGTTGAATTAATAAAGAATAACAAAAAATACAGAGACCTTCTGCTTGTGCAGATAATAGTAAGCTTGGGTGCGATGGGAACAGTATTTTTTGCGGTGTTCATAAATTCGGTAATTGAAATGACCCCAAGTGTTGTAGGTATGATAACCATTTATTCTATAGTCGGTTTTATGGTGGGAAGTTTTTTATCCGGATTATTGGGCGATGCAAAAGGCCACAGATTAGTTTATGCGGTTTCCATTGCATTAGAAATTGCTGCAGTAATTATTGCATTAGTCGGCAAGACACCGAATGCTTTTTATCTTTTGTTCCTTCTGTCAGGATTAAGCGGGGCAGCGGCATCTGTTGCTTACAGCACGCTTATAATGGAAATAGCGCCGATAGAACTTAGCGGCAGATATTTTGCCGTAAATACCACTGTTTTGGCTCCGTTTGCCGCTTTGGCTCCTATGATAGGCGGATTATTAATAGATAAAACTTCTTATGTGTTTGTATTTTGTCTTACAATAATTTTTCTTTCCGCAGGCTTAATATTATTCTTAAAAAGCAAGCAGGATCCCTTGCCACAAAAAGATATCCAAAACTAGAAATAGTTGTTTGACTTTTGGGTTGATTTATGATATATTAATCGCAATACATAAAAGATAAAAACATTAACGAGTTAACGAGTTCAAAACATTTAACAACAAATGCATTAACGGGTTAACGTGTTAACGAGTTAAAACAATGAACTACGCAATTTAAAGCCACAGCTAAAGATAAACTAAAATTATGAAAATCAATAAATTCGAAGATCTAAAAATTTGGAAAGCAAGTATTAGGTTAACAAAGGAGATTTATAAAATAACATCAAGCGTTTGTTTCAAAAAAGATTTTCCCTTAAGAGACCAACTTCGGCGTTCAATTGTTTCTATATCTTCTAATATAGTTGAAGGGTTTGAGAAGAACAATAATAATGAACTGATAAGATTTCTGAAAATTGCAAAAGGTTCTGCAGGCGAAGCTAGGAATCAAGTGTATGTTTGCTCAGAAATAAATTATATAGAAAAAAATGAATTTATCCGCATCAATAATTTGTTGTTAGAACTTATTAACCAAATTGGAAAATTTATCGTTTATTTGGAAAACAAAAAAAGAAACGGCCAATTTAAAAAACATTAATTCGTAACTAGTTTGTGTTTTTAACTTTTTTTGTTGATGGGCACTGAACTCGTTAACCCGTTAACTCGTTAATGTATTTATAATGTATCTAAAGAAAGGAAGGTTATTTAAATGAACAACATTTGGAAGACAGGCGTTTTGATGGTTGTTTTAACAGTTGTTTTGGTTTTGATAGGTAAATTGATCGGCGGCACACAGGGAGCGATCTTTGCGTTTATAATTATGCTGGCTATAAACCTTGTTTCTTTTTGGTTCTCTGATAAAATAGTTCTTTCAATATATAAAGGAAAAGAAGTTGGTGAAAGGGAAGCCCCTGAACTTTACAGGATAGTCAGAAGTCTTGCGCAAAGAATGTCGCTTCCGATGCCGAAAGTTTATATTATTCCGACACCCTCTGCAAATGCGTTTGCAACAGGAAGGGATTACAAGCATTCTGCTGTTGCAGTTACTCAGGGCAACCTTGATCTTTTAAATCGTGATGAACTTGAAGCAGTTATGGCGCACGAAATGACGCACATAAAAAGCCGTGATACTTTGATCGCAACAATAGTTGCAGCGATGGCTGGCGCTATAACGGTTCTTTCCAGATTCGCAGGATTTTCTGCAATGTACGGCGGTTCGCGCGATGACGACAGAAGCAGCGGTGCTATTGGGCTTCTCCTTATGATATTTGCGCCTTTGGCAGCAATGGTTATTCAGCTTGCAATTTCGCGTTCAAGAGAATATATTGCGGATGAAGGTGGGGCAAGAGTTACAGGTCATCCAATGAGTCTTGCAAGCGCGCTTAATAAACTTGTTGCATCTTCAAAACAAACACCTCTTGCGGCAGAACCTGCAACAGCGCATATGTTCGTTGTGAGCCCGTTGCATGGCGGCGGGATTATGGAGATGTTTTCAACACATCCTCCTGTCAGAAAAAGAATAATGGAACTCGAAAAACTTGAACAAAAAATAAGAAGCGGGAAATAATTCGCCATAAATTGAAATAAAAAAACGCAGGCCTTCCTTAAAGGAAAAGCCTGCGTTTTCTTTTTTTATCTTATTATTTTTTTATTTTTTGTCCGGCATCTGTTTCTGCATTTTCTTCATTTCTTTACACATCGGACATTTTTCTTTTGCATCAGTCATCATTTTCTGCATTGCCTGCATGTCCATCTTTATTTCGGCTTCATTTACAAGCTTAAGGTTTTTATCATATTTTATAAGCTTATTTCCTATCATTACAACTACTCCGCCATCTGATGTGGCAACAATAGTTTTTTCTGTCATTGATTTCATCATCTGGTTGTGCATCGTGCACATACCCATTTTCATACCTTGGCCCATATTGTCGTTCTTTTCCATCTTCATTCCTTGTTTATTTGAACCCATCATTGGGCACATTGCAGGTGTATCTGTTGTATTTTTTCCTGCCATTGCAGGTGCGTTTGAACCCATCTTTGGAGGCTCTTGCGCCATACCAACTGCAGAAAAACATAAAAGTAATGCTAAACACGCTAAAACAACTGACTTCTTCATTTATCCTCCCTTTTGATCTTCCATATATTATATTAGACAAGACATTATGCTGAAAACTTGCTGAGAAGAACCTTTTTATGTAGAGTGTACTCTATTTATCCCACTTACTATGAGTCCCCGCGTATAGGTTTGTAAAAAACAAACCTGCAGGGGAGAAAAAGGGGGAATAAGGGGGATTTGAAAAAGATATTATAAAATCTCCCCTAACCCCTCTTTGCCTAAGAGGGGAATATTGCATATCAATTTTAACTTGTTTCCTTGTCAACTTGTTAACTTGTTTGTTTCGAACTCGTTAACCCGTTAATGTCTTTGTTATGTATTTTACCATAAAACATGGCCCAAGTAAAGGATAAATATGATTTTACTTGACAGGAATACAAATGTATGCTATAATGGAAAATGTAGAATAAGTTCAAAATCTAAGTGCAAATGAGGAGTTTATGAGAACACTTACCGAGAAACAACAAAAAATACTTGATTTTATAACTGAATTTTCAGAAAGTGAAGGTGTTTCCCCTACAGTCAGGGAAATAGCCAAGCAATTTAAAATAAGTATAAGGCCTGTGCAGAAACACATAGAAGCTCTGGTTGCAAAAGGAAGCTTAACGCATAAGCCCGGTATTTCAAGAGGGCTTGATCCGGTTTCGCGCAAACCGCAGACTTCTGTTCCTTTGATAGGAATGATAAGAGCTGGTTCGCCTTCAGATCCGATCGAAAATATAGAAAGTTATATTTCCATAGATAAAGAAATAATAAAAAACGGGAAATGTTTTGCCCTTAAGGTAAAAGGCGACAGCATGATCGATGCCGGTATACTGGAAAATGATATTGTTATCGTAAGACAGCAACTCATAGCAGACAATAATGATATAGTGGTTGCAAAGGTTGACGGAGAGGCTACAGTAAAAAAATTGCACAGAACAAATGCGGAGGTTTACCTTAAACCGGCAAATCCCGCATATAAACCTATACGCTCGGGGCACATAGATATTATCGGCAAGGTTGTGTACCTTATGCGCAATATGACAAGGTGAGGTGACTTATGGAAATGATAGACGAAAGGATAGCAGTAGGAGCTGTTTTTCAGGATAACGTTGTTAAACCAAGATGGTTCATATGGAACAACAGGAAATACGAAGTAAAAGAAATAACATTCCGGTGGAAAAACCGTGTCGGAGCTGATGTCTTCTCTTATTTTTCCGTAAGCGACGGCAACAATCTTTATCAGTTATCTTTGAGCCAGAAACATCTTTTGTGGACGCTGGAAAAAGTAGCTTAAGACAGTACAGGGTACATAGTACAGAGTACAGAGTAAATTAAACTAAATTAGCTATTTTGCATCTTTTGTAGGGGCTTGATTTATCAAGCCCGCAGGTCACTAAATCCTCTTTCCTTGGGTCGAATGAATTCGACCCCTACATTAATTTTCTTAAGTTATCTTTTCCTATTATTGCCGCTTTGACGCTCTGACTCTTTGACACTTTCTCTGTTATCTGAGATCCGGCACATGTTTTATATTTTAATTTTGCATTTTTAATTTTTAATTGTATTTCACTCCCTACTCTGTACCCCCGACAGTTTTGTTTTTACAAAACGAGGCGTTGGGGCCCACGGCCTGTACTCTGTACGGTATTTAGAGGTTACTATGTCTCGAACAATATTATTATTGGATATGAATGCTTATTTTGCATCAGTAGAAGAAGTTTCAAACCCTTCTTTAAAAGGAAAGCCCATTGCAGTTTGTGGTGAAGGCCGCACGATCATCGTCACCTGTTCGTATGAGGCGAGAAAGTTCGGGGTCAGGACTGCGATGAGTATACCTGAAGCAAAAAAATTATGCCCGCAACTTATTTTAGTTCAGGCAAATTCCGATAAATATATTGATACTTCACTTAAAATACATAAAATACTGCTTGAGTTTTCTGATCAAGTAGAAGTTTTTTCAATAGATGAATGTTTTGTGGATATTACATATTTATGTGTGGATGGTGTGAACCCAAAGGATATTGCAGAAGAAATAAAAAGCCGCATAAAAAAAGAATTAGATCTTTTATGTTCGGTTGGGATAGGCCCAAATAAAACTGTGGCAAAACTTGCAAGTAAAATGCAGAAACCCGACGGACTTGTTGAGATAAAAAAGCAGGACATCCCCGCTCTTTTTAAAAAACTTAAGATTGATGAGCTTGGAGGTATCGGTATAGGCAGGAAAACCGCAGAAAAACTTAAACTGCTCGGCATAAGAACTGCGTCAGAACTTGGGAGTACCCCTATAGAGCTGCTTAAAAAGCATTTCGGTGTAAACGGTTATTTTCTTAAAAATGTCGGGATCGGAGAAGATCTTTCCATGGTTAAAAAATATTTTGATGATGCTCCGGTAAAATCTTTCGGCCACAGCCACACGCTTACGCGCGATACTGCCGACCTTAATGTAATAAAAGCTTATCTTATGATGCTTTCCGCAAAAACAGGGTCTCGCCTCAGAGAAAAAAATATGAAGGCAAAAACAGTTGGATTTGTAATAAGGTATGCAAATTTTGAAACCGTGATGAAGCACAGAACATCTGAAGAGCACATAAAAAGCTGCCGTGAAATTTATAATGCGGGTTGCAAAATATTTGATAAGTTCCTTCCGCTGAAAAGAAAAGTGAGGCTTGTCGGTATAAGCGTTTCAAATCTTTGTAATGACAGCGCCGAAGAATTTCTTTTTGAGGAGATGGAGAAAGAAAAAAATCTAAATGTTGCGGTGGATGCATTAAACAGGAAATATGGGGATTTTGCGGTAAAGCCAAGTTCCGTAATTATAGCGCAGAAGTTTAAGATCCTTGAAAGATGCGGATTAATAGGAAAATATTTGTGGGAAGATAGAAAAGGAAATAACAAGACTATCTGATCTTTTTCAGCTCCATATATTTTAATATGGCTCTTTTTGTGAAAATCTCTATTGGAAGTTTAAAAGCGTCTTTGAGAGTCGCCCAGACATAACTCTGGCCCTCAGAATTCAATTTTACTTTTATTGATCTTGTTTTAGCTGCATAATCAAAAAAAATGAAATGTCTTTTTTTCCAGTATTTTTTATCGTAAATAAATTCCTGTAAACAAATAAATTCCAGACCGAAAATATTAAGATTTGTTTCTTCTTTTATTTCTCTCTTTAAAGCAACCTCAATTTTTTCTCCCAATTCAATATGCCCGCCGGGTATTACATATTTCCCGCGCCATTTGTGCGACCTCATAAGAAAAAGCTCGCCTTTTTTGTTAAATATCAGCGCCCCAACTGTCGGTTCAGGAAAAACTTGTTTTGACACTTTATCTCCGCATTACGCATTACCGCATCACGTCTCACGCATCACGTAAATAATAGGATTATTTGTATTACGGACGACGTACGACGTACTGCGAGCAACGGTCATTTAAGGATTTTTCTTACCTTCAAACTTATTGTTTCCGCAATACTGTCTGTTTTTGACATTGTTGATGCTGATGTTACACAATCACATCCAAGTCCGCTTGGGCTCCAATCTTCTCCGCCTGCGCTGGTGAATACTATAACTTTCTTCTTATCCTGATCGCTTAACTTTTTCAGAAAAACTTTTACTGTACCATTTACATTGCCTGCCCAGCAAGTATTGGTAAGAACTATTGCCTGATAATTTGAAGGATCCTCTTTTAAAAGTTTTGTTAAAGGCACTGTTTTTACAACAGCTTCCTTTTCAAGATTTTTTATGATCTTTGAAATTACAGTATTTTTAAAATTGCTTGAATCTACTGCGATTAAAACATTTTTCTCAACAGTTTTTTTCTCAACGGTCGTTATATCCTTTGCCCAGACAACATTTGAAAGAACAAAAATTGTTAAAAAAGTTGCTAGTATGATCTTTTTCATTTTCCCTCCCTGGCATAACGAAGTTATGCCCGATTACACCGATTTTATAAAGAGATTACTCAGATTAAAAAAAATAATCAGCCACGGATGGTCACGGATAAATACATTATAAGTTTTTCAATGTAGTTGTCCAATTTATTGGACTATAATCTGCCCGATGAATCGGGCAACTACAACAATTTTTAATTTTTAACTTTTAATTTTTAATTGCCTTATTTTTGACCCACATAATACATTCTGTTAAAATCAACTTTTACTTTATTGTTTTTAGAGGATTTGATCATTTCTTCTTTTGCAAAATTATTAAATGTTTTAATGTAGTTATCGGAAATTTCTATATCATAATATGTTTTTCCTGTAAAGCCGTTTGCAGCTCCAGAAAGATAAATATTATATGCTTTTTCAATGTCGTAATAATCTTCTTCATAAGCAATTTCAATATGCAGCGTTTTAAAACCATTCCGCTCAAAGAATTTTATATATTCTTTTTCTGATTCAAGCCACCACCATGGGCTTTTCCAGTGTTTGAAAATATCCGCAATTTCTTTGTGTTTTTTCACTTCTTCAACGATTTTCATAAACCACGGTGCCCACTTTAATGATCCGGGGCAAGCAACGCCTAATTTACCCTTGGGTTTTAGGCAACGGCAAATCTCTTGAATAGATTTATCCGGTTCTGTGAACCACTGAAGGGACGAATTGCAGAAGGCAATATTGAAACTGTTTTTATAGCCAAGATCCTGCACAGCCACTTGCCTGAATTCAATTTCAGGATATGCGGCGCGTGCCTGTTCTATCATTCCTTGCGAAATATCTGTACCAACGACTTTGCCTTTGGTTTTGTCTGCAAGCCATTTTGTTATATTTCCGGGTCCGCAAGCCACATCAATTATATCATCAAACTCGCCTACTTTAAGTAATTCAAAAAGTTTTAGCGATGCTTTTTGCTGGACAAGTGCTTTGTTTTTATATTCATTTGAAATTTTATCGAATGTTTCCATTTGTTTTTCTCTTTTATTACCACGCACATTGAATTAAATACGATTTGAACTCGTTAATCCGTTAATTCATTAATGTTTTTTATTTTTCTTATTCTTTCACCCCGCACCCTGTACCCTGTACTGTTTTATTAACTTTTTTACTTGTCAGCTATCTCAGTAAGTTCTTCTACAGTCTCCGGTGTTCCGGGGAAACCCTCAACTGCCTTGTATTTTACGCATACACCATCTGATTTTCGGAACCAGTAATAGCCTGTCCACATATTGGCGAACATCCCTGTCAGACTGGTTTTTATCCTGACAACTTTAATTTCTTTTGAGCCTATCTTGATTTGTTCTTCACCGTCTCTGCGAGCAATAAATTCATATAATTCACAATTATCCGGGCGAATGCTGAAGAATGCAATTTCAGGATCACCCAAACGTACAAACCATGCAAGGGCAAGTTCATGGCATTGATACCACGGAATATTTTTAGTTTTATAAAGTTTTAAAAATTTTTTGTGCCTTAACAAACCGGTTGCTTGTATGCACCCATCCTGTTTTTTAAATAAAACTTCTGTACCATTATTTTTGTTTAAAAAAAGAAACGAGTTTATATTGTAAGTATTTGAACAAAAGATCTTATGATATTCGTTCTTGCTTGAATTATCCAAAACTATTTCTATAGTTAAGGAGTTGGGTTTTGTTTCCTGCCAGGCAATTTTAGATCTTTCTTTGCCGACAGTTTTATTATAAACAAAAGTTTTTGCTGTGCAGGAGATTGCGAGCATACCAAATAGTATTGTTAGAAGAATTTTTTTCATTAAATTTTTTATTCTCAATCTTAGCCTTAATCTTAGTTTTAGTCTCAATCCCAATCTTAATCTCAATCTGTTATTTTATCTTAATCTCAATCCGTTGTTTTATTTTAATCTTAATCTTTATTTATTCTTATTCTCAATCTCAATCTTTTATTTAACGCCTCTTGCTTGGATAGTTTCTTTATACCACAGGGCGCTGTCTTTCAATATTCTCTTGCAGTTATTTTTGTAATCTATATAGGTTATTCCAAATCGTTTGCTTGTAGCGTGCTGCCATTCAAAATTATCCATAAGGCTCCACAGGAAATATCCCTTGAGGTTAATACCATCATCAATCGTGCGCTTGCAGGAAAGAATATAATCATGGAGAAAGGATATCCTTTTTGGATCGTGGACTTTTCCATCCGGGGA
>Ga0265297_10006394_pt1 | contig 17154 bp, 12 predicted proteins | sample Munlanlwell13791_FD_192502 | JGI IMG/M metagenome (GOLD analysis project Ga0265297, IMG submission 192502) | Leachate microbial communities from a municipal landfill in Southern Ontario, Canada - Leachate well 137-91 | ecosystem: Engineered > Solid waste > Landfill > Unclassified | place...
CACCTTGGCCAAAGGCGTTCCTATTGAAACTGTAAGTAAGATGCTCGGACATACTAATATTCGTACAACTCAAATCTATGCACGTATAACCGACAGTAAAATCAGTAATGATATGCAGGCTCTGGCTGGAAAGTTACAAGGAATTGAAAAAATGTTTAATATTTAATTCTAACTATAATCCAACTAAATTCATTGACAAGAAAGGGGAAACGCATAATTGCGTTTCCCCTTTCTCATTGACCGTAATATCAAATGATTCTACTAATAACTCTATATCTCAAGTGCAAACTATTTTACTCCCATAAATTGGTCATCTATAAATTTATTTACATCGGTAAGTCGATAAAAGGATTTGCCACTTAGATTACAATAGGGTAATTTACCTTGTGATCTGTAACGTTGCAGCGTGCGGTGGCTTACCTTAAGCATTCCAATCAAATCCTGATTATCTAATAGTTCATCTCCTTTTAGACAAGCATCATGATTTAGTAGTCTATCTATTTTCTTATCAGCCATCTCAAGTTTATCGAAGAGCCTTTCTACTATTGCTTCAAAATTTTCTTTATTGATTTCCATAATGATAAATTTGAAATTTGATTGAATTTAAATATCTGTAAATCTTTATTTAGTTCCCTTGTTAAGTCTTCGTCTTTCAGCAGACTGTTTATGATTTATAATTAAATCCTGTAAGCATTCTTCATTACTTCGGATTATATGTTGGTTAAGCATACGTTTCACTTCAGTGATAGTGTAATAAGACTTACCTGAAATAACAGAGTATGATATTGATCCTTTAGAACGTAACCGTTGTAAAGTGCGTTCACTGATTTTCAAGAAAGTACATACGTCGTAGTTGTCTACCCATGTATCATCTGGGTCTTCTTTGATAGTAGAGTGTTGTTCGTTTACAAACCTGGCAATCTGATTAATTTTTGCCTCTAATTCTAAAAATGCAGTTGATTCGATAGTGATAACATCCATAATGATTATTTTTGATTGCAAAGGTCTGGCAATTGGAAACATAGATTTCACAACATGGGTAAGTTAGTTACAAAATAGATCTTAAAAGCCTGGTAGATTGAACTTTATATTGATAGATTATCCAACAAAAAAAACTGACAACTTGGGAGTTATCAGTTTTCTTTGTATCAAATTTAAGAAAGCTATTCTTTATTTTCAAGCGTTATCAACCTCATCCATGCGCGCAATCAATTTTTCACGAAGGTCATCCAGACACTGAACGCGGTTACCCTTGCGATTACGAATTTCAAGAAAAGTTCGATACACATCGCCTAAATCAATGTCAAATAGATTTTGAACATAGGAAGTCATCTTTTTTAAATCGCTTTTTCCGTTATTGATACATCCCGAGGTTTGAAATGCATAGATAAGTTCAATAAGTGCCACTTTAGAACCTGTCCACTTTGCTTTTACTTTTTGTATGTTAGTGTTATCAAACTGTTGGGCATTTGGTAAATCTTCACTTAGCAATTCAGCGTTCAAATAATTGCTCAACATATCATTTGCCAGAATCGTTGCAACTTTCAAATCATACCCTGTAGAAAATTTCGGATCTCTTTCAAAGTAAAAGCTATCAAAATACGTTTCAATATCGGGTCGACTACGTAGAAAATAATGTTTATCAAGATCAGTTCTATGGGCTCTGTAATATCTATAAAAATCGATATTATTATCAAATGAGCCTTTTAATAAATCTAACTGTTGAAGCGTGAATGCCTTTTGCACAATATCACTACCTATTGGACGGCTCGTTTCGAAATTTCGAATACAATTATAATATAACAGTTTACTTGATATCTGAGGTTTTGTTTCCTTGAAAAAATGAATTTCATCGGCTTCATTATTGAAAGTATATCCAGAAATATGTTCCTTTAATTCATTGAAATAAATTTTCAATAAGTTGATAATTTTTACTGATTTATTAAGAGTTGTGTCCTCTTCCAAATCTATGACTTGAATTTCACTTTTAATTTTATTGAGAAGACTTAGCGTGTATTGTATCATAAGATTCAGTTTTAATAGTCTGGTTCATAATTAATTGTTGATTCTGGCAGTATAGTCCCCAGTAGTTTTTAAGTAAAAATTATTGACTTTATGCATTAACGATCAATCTTAACTATTAGTTTATTTTCAATGTGTAAAAAAGTATAAAACATTGAGAAACAGTATTTTTAAATAGATTAACCAGCGATATATCGTTCAATTTTAATTCAAATAAAATTATTTTTACAGCATATAGAATATTGTCAGTCAGACTATTAACTAAGTTAATATCATCTGTTAGCATACGAATGAGAAACAGTAGAACGTGCATGTAAATTATTTTGTGAACTGTTTTTCAAATCATCTTCCTCAGTTGTTTTATCTTCTCCTTGCTCAATAGGCTTTAACGACAGTTGAATCTTTCTATCCAATGCCCGAAATTCTGTTTTGAGTACTTTTAGTTCATCTTCCTTCCGCCAAGTTCCGTTGACTATTTCGTTCATTACCGGAATATCCTTTGATATCTTGGCTATTTCAAGTTGATATTTCTCAATCAACTTGGGAATACGTTCCAAGGCGTTGAGAAAACACAGTGATGCCAGTTTAGGCTCTGTAGCTAAATGCCCATTATTGTAATTATATTTGATATTGCCTTCGCCCTCAATGAAAAATCGATTCTCCCTTAAATCCAAGCCCTCACTTATATAGGTTTCCGATTTTACCAATAAATTAAAGTCATAAAGTGTCCCTATCTTGAAGTATTCTCCATTTGTTCCTACATTGTCATTTATTTCGTTCAGTTTAATTCCAATCATCTTGGGGTCGGAACTTTGAAGGTTATCCAATCTAATCGGATTGAGTTTATTCCCTTCCTTATCCAGTTGTAACTTACCATTTAGCGTTTTTAGATCTTTATTCATGCGTCCTATCATTTCCTGACTGCTGTCGATTGTTCGGGTCATCTCGGTTAGTTTAAAACCTGAATTTGATTTACTTCGGTTAAAAGCATGTCGCTCACTTTCCAGGAAACTAATCTTTTTCTCCAGTTTGGCTTTCTCTAATAAATCGGTATTCCCTGAAAGAATTGCCACATATTCGGAAAAATTCATCCCTGACTTTTCATCCAGACTCCCTTCATCGATGGTGCGACTTCCCATATTGTTGTTTTTGAGTTGCTGAATAAAAAGTTGTTTGTTATAAAGCAAATTAAACTTATAGGAATCCAGACTTTTTTCAACAGCATAGATAATTACATCTACCTTATTGTCAGCATAGAACTTGGCTATTTCATTCCCTTTCCTTACGGCACGGCCATCCCGTTGAACCAAATCGCTGGGTCGCCAGGGAGTATCTAAATGGTGAACGGCAACGGCTCGTTTCTGCGCATTGACTCCCGTTCCCAACATTTCTGTTGAACCAAACAATACTCGAATCCATCCAGCATTCATACCATCAATAAAGGATTTCCGTACCTTGTCATTCTTGGCTTCTTGAATGAAGCGGATTTCGTGAGCTGGTATACCATAATCTTCCACCAGTTTTCGTTTAATCTCACTACACGGATTCCATTCACCGGGTTTATAGGTTCCTAAATCCGTGAACACAAACTGTGTTCCCTTTTGTGTATTGAAGGTGTGGTAGTATTTGGCAATCTTAGCAGCACAATGGGAGGCTTTATTATCCTCATGGTCTTCATACTCGGGACTAATCATACGCATGTCCAGCGACATTTTTCGGGCATAATCGGTTGCAATTAACATCTTTGCTTTTTGCTCACTATCCGATAAGGGTGCTCTACCTAATAATTCTGCGTTACCTGTTTGAGCAAACTGCACCAATTTTTCAATAAATGCTTCCTGCTGCGGTGTGGGTGGAATATTGTGCATGATTTCATTCTTTTCTGGTCGGTCGATACCAATTCCTTTTGCCGTACGGAAATCTGTTATCTCAGAATAAAATGCAGCCAGCTCCGGAACTTTGATAAAGTATCGGAAACGTTCCTTTTGTACAATCTGATTGGTAACAGAAAACTCATAATCAATGGTCTTCTTGGCAAAAATAGCCGCCCATGCATCGAATGTATTGATATTCTGACGTTCCAATTCTTTTGGACGCAGGTATTTGAATATAAGATATAGTTCCGTGAGCGAATTTGAAATGGTTGTTCCCGAAAGAAAAGTAGCACCCAAATCTTTTCCTGTCCGTTCCTGAATGGTGCGAATAGCAAAGAGCATATTCAGTGCCCGTTGGCTCCCTTCTGAGTTACCAAGACCTGCCACACGGTCGTGGCGGGTGCTAAACATCAGGTTCTTGAACCGGTGACTTTCGTCAACGAACAAATGATCGATACCCATCATGTTGAAGTCAACAACCTTATCGGTTCGTTCGGCGATATCGGAAGCGATTATTTTTAGTTTTACTTCCAGATTCTGTTGGCGTTTGATGACTCCTTTGAGCATTCCCCGTGATATTTCCCTTCCCTGTTGTTTGAGCACTTCCAGATTTTCTTCCACACTATCCAATTCAGCCTGCAAGATTTTTTGTTGCATCTCGGCTGATTGGGGTATCATACCAAACTGGTCATGTGTAAGAATGACTGCATCCCAACTGTTGTTCTTTATATCATTAAAAATCTTAACCCGATGGTCGGGTGTAAAATCTTCTTTACCCGGATACAGGATGCGGGCATTGGGATAGGCATTTTTGAAAGTTTGTGCTATTTCCTGTACATTAGACTTTAGTCCGATAATCATTGGTTTATTGGCCAGTCCGAGTCGTTTCATTTCGTAGGCTCCGCAACACATGATAAGTGTCTTTCCTGCTCCTACCTCGTGATCACAGATACCACCACCGTTTTGTTTCAACATCCAGACAGCATCTTTTTGACTACCATAGAGGTCTTCAATTCCCAGATTCTTCAAGTTCAGTTGAGGAAAAGTTTGATGTGAACCATTGTAATCCGGTCGTACAAAGCAATTGAATTTTCGATTATACAAATTAGAAAGTCTATCTTTGAATTCAGGAGATTGTTCACTGAGCCAATCGGAGAAACCTTTGCGTATCTCATCGATTTTGGCATTAGCCATTTGTATGGCTTCACTATCCCGTACCCTAACTTCGGTATCACCTACCATAATACTTTTGGTGATATCAGGCGAAGTATTTACAAGCGCATGTTTCATGAGTGCTAATCCATTAAAAGTCCGGCTTTGGGATTTTACGGCATATTTGTCGTATATATTGGCGTTTAGGTTAGTTGCATTGACCGAGAACTCATCAGCGACGGCTGAATAATGTATAGTGGTATTGGTATCGAATAAATAAGAAGCGTATTTGCTGTACATACCGGTAGGTATCCATCGTTCGCCAAAATTGAAATCCAGCTCATCAAAAGAAATGGGGCGGGGAACAGCTTGCTGCAATACAGCCAGCGATTGTTTTGAAAGTGCATCAGCGGGATGTTCGGTTAGATACTGCTCAATTGATTCTGCTTTCTCAACCACATTACCGGCAATGAATTTCTCTTTAATCTCATAATTCTCCACCAGTGGATTGTAATAAACACGTCCATGTAGTTCCTGCAAAAACTCTTCGCGGTTCTTTTCAGGCAAGAGTGAAGCCATATATTCGATATTGACTTCTCCAAATTTATTAAGTGAGGCAGACAAAGCTTCTTCTGAAGTCTCTGCATGAGTTATTTCGTTGGCATTAAATGAGACTGGATGATCAAAAATATCGGCCTTCACCATTTTGCCATCCAGCGAACGTTCGAGATACAGGATATCCTTCCCACCACTATCCATTTTGATTAAGTCCAAATTCTTGGGATGTGAAAGTTGTCCGTAGCGTTTGACAAATTCATCATAATTTACATTCAGCCCCAAACGAAACGGTTTGTGCTCTTCCCTTTTTTCTGCTTCATAGGTATACAGGCGTTGATAGACATCCCGCAAATCAATATAAAGCAATGCCTTTTCCTGTTGAAGTGAATTTAGCTTTAACGGGGTAAATGTCGCTCCATCGTTATACACTCCGGATAAATAACCCACTTGAGATTCCATCTTCACCAGGGAGCCAACCTGATAATGTGATTCACGTATTCCTGTGTAAGGACGTGGCTCCATTGAAATCTCTGGCTCCATCGGTTTTGAAATTGGAACTTTTATAGGTGTTGGTTTTAAATCAACTCTAACTTCTGTTGTTTCAAATGGTAAGTCGAAAAGTGAGGGCTGCCGGACTTGAATTCGCTTCGGACCATTCCTTTTTAGTTTAACAATTATCTGCGAACGTTCTTCGACATTCATGTCGAAAAGGTCATAGAGCGTAAGAATCGGGACGTCTGCCACTGCTTCAATTTTTACTTTCTCAATTTTCGCTTTTACAACATTTGGTTGTACATTAGGAATGGCATCAATTGAGATTGTTTTTGTTTCTGTAATTAATTGAGGCGGTTGAGTTGATGATTGAAGTTGGTGAGTTTGTGATTGAAGTTGATATTGCTCGTACAATTCTATATTTAGTCGATTCGAAAAATCAACGGTTAGCATAACACGCAGGTCATTTGCCATACCTGTTACACCTCCTTCATGTAGGAATACCATAGCAGGTTTTCCGTATTGGTCGGTATCGAGACTGCCTTTGGTATGGACTACTCGTTGTGTATTTTTGAAATAGCTATTGGTTACAACACCACTGCTAAGTAGCGAACTCTTTACAAACAGTTTTTCATCATCGGTCAATTCAGTTTTGGCTGAGTTCTTTTGCAGGACAATCAAATCACTTCTTACTTCTGTGTTGGAACTGTCTACAAACAGGTTATTGGGCAATCGTACTGCCGATACAAAATTGGTATTGTCCATCAACCATTGACGGATCACTTCGTTTTGTGGTGAATTCATTACACCCTGTGAAGTGATAAATGCCAGAATACCGCCTTCGCGTAAGGAATCAACTCCCTTTATAAAAAAGTAGTTGTGAATAGCCCGGGTAGATTTTTGTTTTGCCTTGTCTTTACTTTTGGAGAAACCGAAATCAAATGCAGAAACATCCCCAAATGGAATGTTGGATGAGACTACATCAAAATAGTTGTTGTACCTCAATTCGATTTCTTCAAAGCCATTGATAGTAACCGTATTGTTTGGATATAGCTGCGAAAGAAGTTTACCGGTCAGCAAATCTTTCTCAAAACTCATGATGGAGCTACCCTCCGGTGCTGTTTGTTGGAAAGCAGATATAAACTCGCCCATGCCTGCTGATGGGTCAAGAAAGCGCAATGGTGTGATTCCACTCTTTTGCATGGTATCTGCAAGAGTTGTAACAATTTCTGTAGGTGTATAAAACGAAGTCAATATTGAATTTTTCAAACTTCCCCAATACCGTTTATACTGTTCTTCCGTATTGCAGTTCTCGCGAATAAGAACTTGTAACTCTGCAACCAGCGGAAAGAGATCCAATTCGGATTTTGGCCAATAGGCATAATCAGACAAGGTCTGGGCTGGATTGAGAATACATTTCAATCCGCCAAACCCTGAATAACTCTGAATAGCTGCTCTTTCTTCTGAAGTCGGCTGGCGTTGCTCTTTTTCAAGTGCAAACGCCAGCCTTATGGCTTCAATATTGGCAGTGAAATGTGCCTTTTTATTGAAGCTCATGTTCTTCCATCCATATGACAATTGTTCCTGTCAGTTCCGTGTAAAGTTCATTGTATTCGGGCTCGTAAGCGAAATCATCCGAAAGTGGATATTTTGAAAATATCCCTTCACAATATTCAAGTAGCTTTTGAGCCATATTTTTAGCCGACCCTTGCGGTACTGCCTCATAAAACTCATTCCACAGCACATTGACAATGGTATCGTGCTTTGAAAAGTAAAGTCCTTCATACAGCACTTCACTGGCCAATGCTTCAGCTTGATTGTGGGATTGTCCGGTACTTATAGCTTGAGAGTATGTTTGAGCCGCCAAATCGCCACGGTTTGCAATAAATTCAGCATCATTGGCTAGTTCGGGATGACTTTCCCGAAGGAAAGACTGGAGGGTGAGTCGGTAATAAGACAACTCAACCGATTCGATATTTTTGTTCATAATTGTTTGGACTTTTGTTTTAAATCGTTTAAATAATCATTTTCTAATTACAATTATGCATTTACTATCTGTGTAATTGGGGTTTTACAGTTTTCTTATCATCCAACTTTTTCTCTTGTACCTCTGTTGGTTTTGTCTGACCATTTTTCAACGGAGCATCTATTTTCTTGGTGGCTTCATTGGTTTTACCTTCAGTATTTACCGCAACCTGAGTTTTATTAGTTTCATCCGGGCTTACTTCTTTTGCATTGGTCTTGTCCGGATCCCAACGATAGAAATTAAGTTTGCCTTCTTCCGTATTTACTTTTACATACGCACTGTATTCCTGACCTTCTCGGTCCTTCATGCCGGTTACGTGGATAGTACCACCTTCCCTGAGCTTACCTTGATCGGTTTCTGGTAAATCTACTCCACCCAATTTAGTGGGAATGGCAAATTCGGAATTCGATTGCTTCTGGCTTTGAGTTTGGTTGTTGTCGAAACTAAATTCAATTCCCCGTTTATCGGCATTGATTTGAACAGTAGCATTGAACGGCTTTCCACTTTTGGATAGCATGTCTTCCAAATAAATGGCTTTGCCTTCCTTCAAACTCTGCAACTGCTTATCATCCAGAGATACACCTTTGATTTCATTTGGGATCCGGATTTTTTCTGTTCGGACTGCAACCAATTCATTGGTCAGTTTATCAATTGAAATATAGACAGGGGTTGGTTTTTGTCCCGGGAATACGAAGTCCAGAATTCTCCCGGCATTCCCGTTATTGAGCAGGTTCTTTTTGTCATCATCCGAAAAATGAATGCCAAAGAATGGGCGATCCAAGTCAGGTGATTTACGTACGGCATGAATTGCTACCGTCAATTTCTCATCAACTTCCCGGAAAGACAAGCGTGCATCGGTTCGGAGGGTCATTTCGTCAAACTTTGGGCTAATCGGGATTAACACAGGTGATTTGCTCCAGTTAAGCATCGCATCGAGACTACCTGTATTTTCCAGTGTTTCACGTGTCACGCCTAATTTTTCCAACTGATTCCAGTCAATACGGCTTTCATCAATGGGTTGATAGCTTTGTTTTGTTGAAATTTCATCCGAAGGCACCCGATGTTTATCAAGCGTTTCCTTGTTTAATGGATTTTCAGGCTCTTTCAGCATTTCCTGTAAAAGAGCGGTCATACCTTCAACCAGCTTGGCCGGGACTCTGAAAAATTGGAAATGTGTAGGATCTTTGTACTGACGGTGAAAGTTGGAGAAGAAATTATCCAACACATTGCCCTGCTTATCCAGTTTCAAAAACAGGGTTTCGTTTTTCTGATTTGGGGTGTTGGTTTTTAATTTTCCATCATCACCCATTCCTTCAACAACATTTAATTTGTTGTCGTTTTTTTCTGCGACCAATAATACATCCTGGTCTTTTACATTTTCGTTCATAACAATTGTTTTTAAATAATGAATAATTATATTTATCTCCAAAGATATGATGACAGAATCATATAATTGTCAAGTTATAAGCCTATTGTCTTCACTTGACAGTAATTGGCGTTGAGTGGCTGTAGAAATATAAGTATTAAAAAGTATCTTTTACGTGAATGCCGAGCCAACAAACTTTTCTCGAGATTCATTGAGCAAATAGATAGTCTGTATTGTTTCTAAAAAATCTACTAAAGTTTGCTCTGACACCTTCAGACCGAACCATACTCTATCATCATTGATTCGACCTGAATTCAGACAAACGAATCCTCAAAGAAGGTACTGGCATTACTAAAACCTACCCGCGAACAACAGTCTTTTGGGTAATACGATTGAGACGTTTAAGGCGGGGATGCTGCCAGTGCTGAAATAAAATAGTAAAATAAATGAGCTAATCTTAGCTCATTTATTTTTTGTGAAAGCAGAAATGAGATCATATTATCTCATATAACTCTAATTTTAGGAAATGTGAAAAGAAAATAGTAGTTTTGTAACTAAATATTTACAGAATTTGAAATACTCGATAAAAGAAATATAAATAATATGCAAATAGAATTTATTGATGATAATAACGTATTTTTGAATGATGTTATGATTTTAGGTCGCAAGCATTCTTCGACTTTAGGATTTATGCCAGAGGGAGGATTTATAGATCATGCAAAAAAGAAATGTATAATTATTGCCTATAACGAATCTGGATTAATTGGCTATTTGATGTTTAGAGTAGTAGCTAGTAATTCCAGAATTAGTATTGTACATTTGTGCATAAATGAGGAATATAGGAAACAGAATATTCCTTTTTCCTTGCTTGATAAATTGCGAACAAAATATGAAAATATTTTCGCGGGTATATTGCTTAGTTGTAGGGCTGATTATACAAATGCAACAAGTCTTTGGCAAAAGTACGGCTTCATATGTAAAGGTAAAGTTAGGAGTCGTAGTGTTGATGAGAACTTCTTGTATAAATGGTGGTATGATTTCAATAAAGCAGATTTGTTTAGTATATCAGATTCTAATTCAACTAAAATAAAGGCTCTCCTTGATGCAAATATTATAATTAAACTTAGAGATAATAAAGCAGAACAAGAACCTTCACAAGATCCAAGAGCACTATTGGCTGATTGGCTAGTAACGGATGTTGATTATTATTATGCACCAGAAATACTAAACGAAATTACTCGAGATTCTGATAACCATAGAGTAGAAAAAACCAGAATATTTTTAACAAACTTTTTTGAAGCTAGACTCAATATTGAATATTGTAAAAGTATTGCAACCCACTTAAATGAATTTATTAAAGGAAAAACGGACAATGATAAATCAGATAGGAAACAATTAGCATCATGTATTGCAGCTGAAATACCTTATTTTATAACCTTTGATCAAGGGTTCTTAGATGTAAGATATGAAATTGAACAGGAGTACGATATACAAATTTTTTCGCCACAAGAATTTATTATAGAGATTGATGGATTGTTTAATAAAAATGACTATGCTCCAGTGAAATTATCTGGTGTAACATTTCATTCGAGTCATCAAGTTTCTCATATTGAGCTAGAATCATGTATTGATAAATTTCTAATGAAACCAAAATCTGAAAAGAAGTCAGACTTTAAAAATATAGTTTTATTATTAACCTCAAATATACAGAATTCAAAAATAAAAGTAATAAAATCTGGAACTGAAACAATTGCTTTTTTTGGTTACAATTATTTAGATGAAAAACTAAATATCCCATTTATTAGACTGTCAGATACAGAGTTCAGAGAAACATTATTTATGCAATTAGTCTCAGACTTTATCGATAAGGCGATAAAAGAAGGCTTCACAAAAATTTGTATTAAGGAAAAATATTTAAGTGATAGTCAAAAATCAATTCTTGAAAAACTGGGATTTGGTTTAATTTCTGAAGAGTGGAGAAAAGATATAATCCACAAGTTAATTGATAGTTTAGACTTATTACAAGAGATTCATTTTAGAAAAGAAAGTTATTTGTTTGAGCCATTACAAACTATCTGTTTATTGGATAATACAAATGGGAACAAACAAGATCTCTTGTTAAGTATTGAACGAAAATTATTTCCTCTCAAGTTTGTAGATTTAGATATACCATGTTATATTGTGCCTATAAAACCATATTGGGCTGGTCAACTCTTTGAGCAAAATATTTCAAATGTAATGCTTTTTGGTGCTGAACCTAATAAAATATGGAATAGAGAAAATATTTACTACAGAAGTGTTAGGCCTATATCAGAAAAAGCACCAGCAAGAATATTGTGGTATGTTAGTGACGATAATAAATCAATAAGAAGAAAAGCTATAACGGCAACCTCATATTTGGATGAAGTTATGGTTGATTTACCAAAAAAAATGTTTCAACAAAACAAAAGGTTTGGGACATATGTTTGGGAAGATATTTATAAATTGTGCCATAATAATATTAATGAAATGATTAAGATATTACGTTTTAGTGATACTGAATTATTTAAAAATCCTATACCACTAACTCAAATTAACAGAATCCTAACTTCAAATGGCAGGAAACCCAATACATTTGCATCTCCAGTAAAAGTGGAGAGTTGCATATTTAATGAGATATATCAACAAGGTACATGGAAAAAATGAATCAAAAAAAATATTTATTAATAGCCGTCAAGCCGGAATTTGCAAATAAGATCGTTGAAAATGAAAAAACTATCGAGTTAAGAAAAACTAAACCTAATGTAAAAGCTGGTGATTTTTTAATAATTTATTCCTCATCACCTGTAAAGGCTATTATAGGTTTTGGTTTGATAAAACAAATTATAGTTACTACGCCAACTCAAATGTGGGAAAATTATTCATTAAAAGTTGGAATAGATAAAGAACGATTTGTTGATTATTATAAAGATAAAGAAAGATCTATAGGTATTGAAATTGAAAACATGAAACTGGTTAATCCAATATCTTTGAAAGACATACGGGTATTGGAAACAAATTTTCATCCACCTCAAATTTACAGGTATATCTCAAATAATATATTTGAAAGTCTTAACATTTTAACAACTTAAAGGAATGATCATTTAGGAGTATATCTATTCCAGCAGATGTGAGACAAATAGAATAAATGGAGAGTTAGAAAATGAACATCGAAATTTGCTCCTTCATTTCTCTTTCTTATTGCGGGAATTCTATAGTTAATTGATCTGGATCCTCTTTTCGTTTATCCCGCAAAAACTTAATTGAAATATTTTTTGCATTATAGGTAACCTCAATTATTCTATTTTCAGATAAACTGAGCGGTAATCTTAAAGATTGTGGGGTACTACATATATAAGGTATGTTTAAAACTGAATTTTCAATATTAATTCTTTGTGATTTCTTAGTAGATTTCTTATAATCTAATGGCAAATTATCAGTTATAGATTCATTGTTGAAAAGTGTATTGCTATTACTTTCTATTGTATTAATTAATGAATATTCAGTCGTATCCAATAAAAGTATTCCAGATTCAAATCCCCCTTTACTTTGTGCTTTTTTATCTGCAATGTCTTCAACTTCTTTTATACTAATATTAAAAACATTACAACTACTTCTAATTATCTCATAAATATCTGCAAGCTCTTCAATAACAGCATCATTGGCGGATTCCCAATAAAATTCTAATGCTTCTTCAATTGCTTTTTCTTTTAGAAATGAAAGTAATTGTTTAGGCTCGATTTTAATAGTAGTTGTCTTTTCCCCTCGGGATTCAATGTTTATTGGAATTTTATCTCTAACAAGCTTATAAAAATTTTTTGAATCGTATTTAGGGTCAAAATAATTTGAACATTTTACTCTTACCCCTTTTTTCCTTAAGATGTAGTATGGATGAGCGAGAATACTACCTTCCAGTTCTACCGGAATCCTATATTCAAGTGCGAAATCGGCAATTTCCTCAACAATTTCTTTGTCTCTAATAATCTCGGCGTTAGGCCTTAATCTTATTGTGTGTTTTCCAATTGAATCAATATTTTGTTTACTGAGGTTTAGTAAGTCAGATTTTGTTTCAATTAAGATGTAATCGTTAGAAAATATAGAATCAGAGAACTTTTCACTATTTGCGGTTACTTCTTCAGTTGTATAAAACCAAGGTAATATATTTTCATAGCCAGTACTTTTATCAATGTCAACGAAATACATTACAGTAACAGGCTGTCCCAGATAATTTGCAATCTTTGTAGTGTACTTTGCAATCTCAAACTGTTGATTTCTAGTTAAAGATTCTTTCCAATCATATTTGTTTCCACTTTTTTTAGAAAACCATGTACCATCTATTTTTACATCTATATATTCATTTTTACAACGGATCTGCTTTTTTACAGCTCTGTCAATAATTGATATTTCATATGAATCATGTGGATGATAATACAGCCCTTCTACAATACCCCATGTTGAATCAATACGTGTTTTCGGGATGGTAGGCTTTGAGAAAGCAAGCGCGCAAGATTTTGATAAAATGAACCTATGAATTAAAAAACAGAAATTATTTATATCTATATTGTGGCTGACAAAATAATGTGCTTGTTTAATTAAATAATCAAAAGTTTCGTCAATCTTAAAGATAGTATCTGTTCTAGGTAATAGTATACGATTATATTCGCTTTTCGAATTTATATCCGTTCTTATTACAATAGGATATTCAAGCAACCACTCTAAATCTTTTTTCAATTCATCTGTTATAATTCCATTAGACAAATTTTTAAGTGTTTCAAGGTTGTCAAGTATGTATATTTCTCCGAATGGTAATTCTAAATCAATGAATGTTTGAACACATTCAGTTTTGTTCCATTTACGTTCTTTACTGGTAGATAACTTCTTTAGAGATTCCAGATTTTCCTTTTGAGAAATTATTTTAGTATTATTCCAGTCATTTCCAGGCTCATAGCCTTCTTCTAATATCTCATCTATATCACATTGCACTAAAATCAATCTTTTTCCATCCCATATCCATTCAATGTGACATCGTAAATCAATTTTTTTTGTTTTATTGAAATAATCTGGAAGGCATTTTAGAACGCCTTTTAGCTCAGTTTTATTTGTGCATTTAAAATCTTTTATTTGTAGTTTCTTCTTATCGTTATACCTTATCTTCTCGCTTTCATTAAAGAGACCCTTAGCGTTATAGTATTCTATTAGCCAAGTATCTGTATTTCTACTTATGCGCCTTTCATTAGATAAATGACCGGTTAATTTGGGTTGAATGTATTGTTGAACAATTAACGAGAAAGTATTATTATCATACTCATTACATATTTTTTGATTTCTTTCCCAAGTTAATAGAATTGTGTTACACAGATTCTCATTTGTGATATTTCCATCACTGCTTAAATAATTTCCTCTTTCTTTATAGGACTCAAATTTAGCACTTGATCTAACTATATAATTGTCAATGCCTAATGTACTAAAATGCACATGCAGATCAATAATTAAATTGGATAAAATATCTTTGGCTGTTTCTTTATTTTCAGTCCAAATATTGTAAAGGGTTGATTTAATAACTACAAAGGGAAGTGTTTCATTTTCAATATAATTAAATAATCCGTAAGCTTTTTGTCCTATCAAAGTTTCTTCATCATTGACAGGAGATTTATCTTTTTTAAAATGTGAGCTTAGACTATAATAATTATCCATTTTTTGCAAAGAATACGTTTGCTAGCTCAGATAATTTACCAATTGCATTGTCGGAAAAATATCCAACTAAGAAGCCGATTCCACAAGATTTGAAGATTGAGAAAGTTTGGCCAGTCTGAAACATGTCAGAACTGAAAATGACAACAATAATTAAAGCTAAAGTACCGGATAAATGAGGAGTTAGTATTCTCCATAGTCGCCTATCCTGATTCCAAAATCCATTTGCTACAGAATGATATAGCCATTTCCCAGCAAAGACAAGACCGCCTAATGTACCACCTAACCAAGCAAAGAAGAAACTGTGAAATTTATGTGAAGAGAGAAATGGATGATTTACTGAATTACATTTACATTGTATTCCCATCACAATTCCAAGAAAGGCAATTGATAGCATTAAGACAATAATATATCTTTTCTCCCAGTTAATCTCTTTTTGGGCTTCTTTTGGATATCTAGTTTCCCATTGACCTTCTTTTCTTCCGTCAGTTGGTGTTTTTTTGTCAATTTTTTCAGCAGGATCAGTAATATTTCCCATAGCTAATTTCTCTTTAATTGAATTGTCCTGAGTATTTACTGTATTTATCTATTGTGCGTTGAATGTTATTTTCGAACTTATATTGCTTCCAATCATATTGTTCTCCAATTGACATTGATTCAGCAATTGCTTTTCTAAAAAGTTGGCTAGGAATATTATCATCACTTGTTATAAATGATTCATTTTGTTGGTTTCTCAAATATAAATAAGGCTTACCACTTTTAATATATGAAACAGATGATTCTATGTCATTTATTTTTTCCCAATTATAATTAATATTAAATCGTTCCTGAATTTCTTCAATTAAATTCAATTTTAATGGGACAAAATGCAAATGAGCATAATCAACACCACAACCAACCAATTTGTCTGCACACAAAGATCCATTCTCAAAAATAACATAATCACCGTATTCTTTATGAACAATTTCTCCTATTTTATTTATTAGACTGTTTAATTCCTTAAATAATACAGGATCTTCCATAGAACCTAATGAAATATAATGTTTTTTTGGAACTATAAGTAACCAACCCTCAACAAATGACCCAAGGCTTGGTTTCACAGTAAAATTATCAGTTTCAAATAAAATTTTATTGTAGAAATCTGATGTGTAAAATTTTTTCTCACTCATTTTTGTTATAGTTAATTGAATATTGACTAAAAATGAAAAGTATTTAATTGTTATTGATACAAAAGTAATACAAAATACAAATAATTAGCCCAATTTCCTTATGTTTTTTTTTGTATGGGTTGGAGTTTAATTATAATTTATTATCTCTAATTAAACACTTATCATTTTAAAATAGTTTATTTTCATTTATTCCAACCCTCGTTTGCTAAGAAAAGAAAAATTGCAGAACGTTTATAATGTATTGTCTAGCAATTTGATTGATTTTCTTATTTTTACTTGTTGATAACTATAAAACAGAAACCCTTAACTGACGCGAATCTGTTACTCGTTTCAAAAACCATAAAGAATAATCGTTATTTAAAGCAAGCCTAACTGTTTGATTGGAAGTACTCAAATTTTAAAATTAGCTCTAGACCCGAAAGGCTCTTGCTTTTCGTTCAATTTCAGAAGGAGAAACTTTGTACTTGGCTGCAACTTTTCTCCAGTTAGAAACCGCATTAATCACATCATCTTTTATTTCTTTAGCTCGTTTGTCCGATAGCAAATAATATGGGGCAGTATTCAAAACCAAATCAATTTCCAAAGAATTGTCTTCTTCATCAATATTCAGCTTTAATCCAGTTCCTGTTTCGTTCGCATTAATGTCAAATGCCGGTGATAAAGTCCAACCTGCTTCCGTGTAAAGAAATCCATGATTCCGCAAATGATCATCCGTATTTGAAACACAAACAGAGAATAAAACCCTTCGAAAGAGTTCTTCTAAATTCGTTGTTACATCCGCACATT